>JABLTL010173281.1_pt1 | contig 26175 bp, 31 predicted proteins | sample 7160151 | NCBI WGS metagenome assembly JABLTL01 (sample SAMN14651223, study PRJNA627086) | human gut metagenome | isolation source: feces | host: Homo sapiens
CCGGAAAGACGGGAAAGGCTGACACGGATATACAATGAAAAATTCAATTCGATCAGACCAAGAGAATATGACGGAAGCCACATAATATTTTCCGGGATGAATCCTGAGATCACGCTCAGAAAGCATCAGAGGGATGCAGCAGCCCGCATCATATACGGTGGAAATACTTTGCTTGCCCATGTGGTAGGAGCGGGAAAGACTTTCGAGATGGCAGCTGCAGCGATGGAAAGCAAAAGGCTCGGCCTTTGCAGCAAGTCCATGTTCGTAGTGCCGAACCACCTGACAGAGCAGTGGGCGGCGGAATTTCTGCAGCTTTATCCTGCGGCCAATATATTAGTCGCGACAAAGAAGGATTTCCAGACGAAAAACAGGAAGAAGTTCTGTGCAAGGATCGCCACAGGACAGTACGATGCAGTGATAATCGGGCATTCTCAGTTCGAGAAGATCCCCATAAGCATCGAAAGACAGCAGGAGATGCTGAGAAGACAGATCGATGAGATCGCGGAAGGGATCGCAGAGCTGAAACGAAACAGAGGCGAGAGGTTTTCCATAAAGGCGATGGAAAAGAGCAAAAAGCAGCTCAGGATAAAACTCGAAAAGCTCAGTGACCGCAGCAGGAAAGACGATGTTATATGCTTTGAAGAGCTTGGGGTGGACAGGCTTTTCATCGACGAGAGCCATTATTACAAGAATCTGTTCCTTTATACGAAGATGAGAAATGTGGGCGGGATCGCCCAGACGGAAGCGAAGAAAAGCTCGGACCTTTTCATGAAATGCAGGTATCTTGATGAGATCACAGGGGGAAAAGGGATCGTGTTCGCCACAGGAACGCCCATAAGCAACTCGATGACAGAGCTTTACACGGTGCAGAGGTACCTGCAGTACGACACCCTTTGCAGATATGATCTGCAGCACTTCGATGCATGGGCATCGACTTTCGGTGAGACCGTGACAGCGGTGGAGCTTGCACCGGAGGGCACAGGATACAGGACGAAAACGAGGTTCTCAAGGTTCTACAATCTGCCGGAGCTGATGAACATGTTCAAGGAAGTCGCAGATATCAAGACCTCTGATATGTTGAGGCTTCCTGTGCCGGAGGCTCATTATCACAACGTATCGGTGAAGCCGTCGGAGTTTCAGAAGAAAATAGTGGAGGATCTTTCCTTAAGGGCGGACAGAGTGAGAAACGGGATGGTGGATGCATCACAGGACAATATGCTGAAGATAACGAACGACGGAAGGAAACTTGCAATGGATCAGAGGCTGATCAGCGAGAACCTCCCGGATCATGAAGGAAGCAAGGTGAATGCCTGCATCAGCAATATATGCAGGATATGGGATGAAAGCAGGGAGAAAAGATCAGCGCAGCTCGTTTTCTGCGATATCTCGACGCCGAAAAACGACGGTTCATTCAATGTGTATGATGATATCAGGACGAAACTTATCGCAAAGGGGATACCTGCAGAAGAGATACGGTTCATACACGAGGCGGATTCTGATGTAAAGAAAAAGGCTCTGTTCTCCAAAGCAAGGACCGGTGAGGTCAGGCTGCTCATAGGCTCCACGCAGAAGATGGGTGCCGGGACCAATGTGCAGAAAAGGCTCATCGCACTCCATGATCTTGACTGTCCGTGGAGACCGTCGGATCTTGAGCAGAGAGCAGGAAGGATCGTGCGTCAGGGAAACGAAAACAAAGAGGTGGATATCTACAGATATGTTACGGAGGAGACTTTCGACGCCTATCTTTACCAGCTGGTGGAAAACAAACAGAAATTCATATCCCAGATCATGACAAGCAAATCGCCGGTGAGGACCGCGGAAGATATCGATGAAGCATCACTTTCCTATGCGGAGATCAAGATGCTTGCCACAGGGAATCCCCATATAAAAGAAAAGATGGATCTTGATATACAGGTGGCAAGGCTGAGGCTTTTGAAACAGAACTTCCTGAGCGAAAAATATGCGCTGCAGGACCGGATCGTCAAATACTTTCCTGCGGAAATAAAGAGGTTTGAAGAGCGGATCGCAGGATATGAAGAAGATATCGCATATCTCAGAGAGCAGGATCAGGGGACTCCGGAAGAGAACTTTATGATGGAGATCAAGGGGAAGTCATATGCAGAAAAGACAGATGCAGGCGATATGCTGCTTTCCTGCTGCAAAGAAATGAAAAACCCGGAGCCTGTAGTGATAGGAATCTTTAGGGGCTTTGAGATAAGTCTTTCCTTTGATACCTTCTCGAAAGAATATGCGGCAGAAGTAAAGCATCATATGAGGTACAGGACGCCTCTTGGGACCGACGCCAGAGGGAACATATCGAGGATCGAGAACCTTTTTTCCGGGATAGAAAAGAAGAAAAACGAAGCCTGTGATAAATATGAAAACATCCTGAAGCAGTACGAAAACGCAAAAGTGGAAGTGGAAAAAAGCTTTGAGCATGAAAATGAACTTGCAGAAAAAGAGCGAAGACTTGCAGAGCTCGATACGATGCTGAATATGGATGAAGACACACCGGAGATCATAGAGGGAGAGCCGGAACAGAAACTTCCTGAAAAAAAGGAACGGGAACTGCAGCGATAGAGAGGGCAAGGCTCTCTCGTACATGACCGAGAGGTTTTGATACGGAACTTCCCGGTTTTTTGTTGCCGGAAAGGAGGTGGGAGCATGGCAATGATAACAGTCAGAACATCTGATGATCTTCGGGAACTTATCATCCGGGAGCTTAAAGATGGAGTCGTTATATCAGTAGATCTTAGCAGCAAGGAGGAAAGAAGCAGTGACAGAGGATATGAAAAATAAGGGAGAATACAGTGAGCTGGAGGTCGTGAATGTCAGGCTCGTAAAGGAGCCTTCGATGATCAGTGAGACTCCGGTCAGAACGTCAGAGGATGCAACTCAACTTATAAAGGATATGCTTTCGCAATTTGACAGAGAGGTATTCTGCATCCTGAATGTAGCAAGTGATGGAAAGCCTATCAGCATGAACATTGTAAGTATCGGAACGATCGATCAGGCACTTGTGAGTCCGAGAGAGGTTTTCAAAAGCAGCATCCTGTCAAATGCTGCAGGCTTTCTAGCGTTTCATTGTCACCCGTCAGGAAACCCGACCCCATCAAGAATAGATGCTGTAACGACGCAGCGCCTCAAAGAAGCAGGGGAACTTCTTGAAATCAGGATGGTGGATCATCTGGTGGTAGGATGCGGCAGCGGAAGGAGCTTCAGCTTCAGCAGAGAAGGTCTGTTTGATGGCGATGTCGTAAAGAACTACAACAGATTCAAAGCCGAAAAAGAGCAGGAAAGATAACGTAAGCAAGATTGGAATTGTTGAAACGACAATGTGAAAGGAGTTAGAAAAGATGGACTATGAGAAAGAGCAGATCACGTTTGAGATCAAAGAGCATATAGGCGTCCTCTGTGTATATCATACGGGATGGAAAAAAGAGCTCAACCTTGTTTCGTGGAACGGTAATGCACCGAAGTATGATATCCGTGACTGGGATCCAGATCATGAGAGGATGAGCAGAGGCATCACCCTTTCTGAAAAGGAGATGGGAAGAGTCAGACAGATGCTGGATGAAAGAGACCGCAGCCCCAAAGAGCCAAAACATACAGCAGCAAGACCAGAAAAGGAAATGGAGCGATGAAGAAAAAACCAGGAGGCGTGAGCCCTGAGGAGATCGAAAAGGCAAGATCTGTGGATCTTCTTTCCTATCTTCAGGCATGCGATCCCGCAGAGCTTGTGTATGTCAGCGGCAGCACATACTGTACGAGAAGCCACGACAGTCTGAAGATCAGCAACGGAGCATGGATGTGGTTTTCGCAAGGGATCGGAGGATGGAGTGCACTGGATTATCTCATAAAGGTGAAAAATTACGGATTCATAGAGGCGGTAAGAGCGATAAACGGAAAGGAGGTCAGATGTGATGCTCCTGTTTTTTCTTGCCCGAAAAAAGAAGAACGAAAGCTTCTTCTCCCGCAGAAAAACAGTGATGAACGAAAGATCACAGCCTATCTTCTCGGCCGGTGCATAGACCGCGAGATCATAGACTACTGCGTGAAAAAAGGATATATCTATGAATCGCTTCCCTATCACAATGTGATCTTTGTGGGATATGACAGTGAAAACATACCGCGGTATGCATCGTACCGGTCTACCGGAAAAATAAGATCTCTTGGCGATGCGGCGGGAAGTGACAAGCATTTTTCATTCCGGATAGAAAACCTGGAGAGCAGAGATCTCCACGTCTTTGAAAGTGCAATAGACCTTCTCTCATATGCGACGCTGGTGAAAAGAGCGGGGGGAGACTGGGAAAAAGAAAACCTCATGTCTCTTGCGGGAGTGTATTCAGGAAAGGCTGACGGCGCGGTGAAGGTGCCTGCAGCATTGGCAAGGACACTTTCAGAGAACCCCAAAATAAGCAGGATATTCCTCCATCTTGATAACGACATTGCGGGAAGAAGAGCTGCAAAGGGTCTTGCAGAAAGCCTTAAAGATATAGCAGAGGTCTATGATGAACCGCCCGCATCAGGCAAGGATATGAACGATCATCTGTGCATGATATGCGGAAAAGAACAGGCGATGAAGAAAGAAAGGACGGACAGATATGAACGATGATAAAAAGCTCGAAGTCATCTGGGTACAGCCTATGAGGGAGCCACAGTTGATAGAAATAGATAATGATCTTGAGTCGATGCAGGAACTTGTAGACGGATATATAGAAGAATATATGCCGTTCGAAGATGATGCAGCGATCGTATGTAATGAAGAGGGAAAGATGATGGGACTTGCCCCAAATCGTGCGATCTACGATCAGGACGGGCACATACAGGAAGTGATATGCGGCAGCTTTTTCATCTGTCATGCACCGGCAGACAGTGAAGAATTCAAGCCTCTTCCTGAGGATATGAAGAAAAAATATATGGAAAAGTTCAAAGCACCGGAGCGGTTTTTCATGACGGCTGAAGGCATCAAGGCAGTGAAGCTGGATACGAAAAATCAGAAGAACGATATCAGGGAGCGGTAGGTGCATCGTCTTAGCGAGCACTGCATTTTTACTCCTGCGGATAAAAATGCTTCTCGTTAGGGAAGACCCTAAGACCCTTGAAAAGAACAGGAGAGAAAATGATGAAAAGAACGATAAAAAAACAGGTATGGCTGAATCGCACCGAAGCGCGGGAGCTTCAGAAGAAAGCAAAGAAAGCGTGTCTTTCGGAGGCAGGGCTTGTGAGGATGCTCATCAGTGGATACGAGCCGAGGCAGCAGCCGGATGAAAGCTTTTATGAGCTTGCTGGGCAGCTTTCTGCTGTAGGGAATTCACTGAACCAGATCGCAGCCAAGGCACATAGTCTCGGATATATCGACGAGATGAAGTATGAGGAAGAGGCAAGGCGTCTTCACATGCTGCAGGCAGATCTTGAGGAGGCAGTGCTGACACCGGTGAAAAGGAGCTTTTGATGGCAGTCACTAAGATATGGGATGTGAAGAGCAGGCTGGATCATGTGATCGACTATGTGACAGATCCGGAGAAGACGTATAACGCAGGCTATGATGACGGAGAACAGAAATATTTCGTCACAGCTATGAACTGCAATGCCATCTGTGCGAAGAGGCAGTTTCAGAATGTGAAGAAACAGTTCTCGAAGACCAGTGGCATCATAGCCTATCACGGATACCAGAGCTTTTCACCGGGAGAAGTCAGTGCGCAGGAAGCGCACAGGATAGGAGTGGAGCTTGCAGAACAGCTCTGGGCGGGCCGCTTTCAGGTGATCGTATCGACTCACGTGAATACGGACTGCATCCATAACCACCTGCTTTTCAATTCCGTATCCTTTCGTGACGGGAAAAAATATCATGACTGCAGGGAGGCGTACAGGAAGATGAGGGAAACATCGGATCGCATCTGCAGAGAGCACGGGCTTTCTATGATAGAAGATCCGGAAAGCAGAAAGGATCCGTCTAACCTGCACCGTATGGACAAGGCCGGTATGCCTACGAGATACAATGTGACGAGGCAGGCGGTGGATGAGGCGATAGCAAAAAGCTCTAATCTCCATGAGCTTGCAATGAACCTGAAGTCTTTAGGTTATACAGCGCGCTTTCAGGCAAACCGAAAATACTGGACGGTGATCCCGAAAGGATGGGAAAAACCCATACGCCTTGCAAGGCTTGGAGAAGAGTATACGAACGAAAGGATACTTGCAAGACTTTCAGAAGAAAGGCAAGCGATACGGATGGAGCCATTCCAGAGAAAAAGCATAAGGCCGAGGCAGTATCTTCTGATGACGCGAAAAGACAGACTGAGGAAAGTAGGCGGCCTTAGAGGGCTTTATCTCAGATACTGCTATGAGCTTGGATATCTTCCAAAGTACAGGAAACGATGGAGCAGAGTCCACTATCTTCTGAAAGACGATCTTTTAAGATGCGAGCAGTATTCAAAGCAGGCAAGACTTCTGGGAACATATCAGATCGAGACGAGAGAAGATCTTGCCTCTTTTCTTTCAGATAAAAATGCAGAGTACGAAAACTTTTCAGCAAGACGTGACGAACTGAGGAAGGTCGCAAGAAGAGTCATGCCGGAAGAAAGCAGGGCGGAAATAAAGAAAGAGATAACGGAGCTTACAGAAAAACTGAAAGCTTTGCGAGAGGAGATAAAGCTTTCAGAGGATATCCAGGAAAGATCGGATACGCTGAAGGAAAACCTTGAAAAGATAGACAAAGAGCAGGAACAGAGAAAGGAGGTACGAGGAAGATGACACAGGGAGGAGATGCGGCAGAACAGATCGTAAGACTTTCGCTTGAAGGCATGGAAGTCGCTGTAAAAGTCAGCGGGGAGAGTGCGAAGAACATCGCGCTCATCCTTATGGCAGTGCTGAGAGAAGAGCACAAGACAAAGGGAAAGGCGAGACTTTCCTCCATGATCAGGTCAGGCAAGGAGCTGAAAGTATTTTCTGTGCAGAACAAAGATCTTGAAAAATTCGCACGGGAGGCAAAACGGTACGGGGTGCTTTACTGTGTGCTGAAAGATAAAGGAGATCGCAGCGGGAGCGGAGCAGCTGACATCATAGCAAGAGCAGAGGATGCTGCAAAGATACAGAGGATTGTGGACAGGTTCGGGCTTTCGAAAGTGGACAGGGGATCTGCTGTAAGCGAGATAAGAGATGACCGAAAAATGCAGAGCGGAAGATCACCGGCAGAGGATCTCATAGAGGAAGTGCTGAAAGAGCAGGGAAGTGAGAAGCAGTCTCAAAACCCCGGCCGTGCGGAGATGGAAAAAAGCCGTCCGTCTCTGCAAAACTCAGGGCATGCAGACCCATCGGCGGAGGGCACTAAAGATCCTGGAAAGAAGCCATCGGTAAGAGATAAACTGGCAGAATACAAAGCGCAGGAAAAACGCAGCAGAGAGCCTGAGCAAAAACTTTCACAGGCAGTTAAAAAGAAAGTGAAACCAAAGGAAAGGTAGGAAGACATGGAGAAAGATATCGACAGGGAAAAATTCAAAGAAAAAAAGAGGGCAGAGCTGGAAACACTTTATGATGCTGTGAATGAAGAGACGCTGATGATCGCAGAAGATCTGGAAAAATTTTCAGCATATCTGAGGATCCAGGCGAGATTCAACAGATACACGGTGACGAATGCGATCCTTTTGCTGCATCAGTTTCCGGATGCACAGAAACTCAAAACATTTGAAGGATGGAAACGAGAGGGAGCATCTGTCAAAAGAGGAGAAAAAAGCATCTTGATACTGGAGCCGTACAGTTATACGAAAGCGGATGGAAGCATGGGAAAGGGCTTTCGCATAAAGAAGCTTTTTGATATATCGCAGACAGATGTGAGGATGAGTCCAGACCCGTTTTTAACAGGTGTAAGCAGCAGGAGCCTTTTAAGAGCTTTACTGGAGGCAAGTCCGGTAGAGTCAGAAGCAGCAGATACTCTTGATCACGGAAAGGATGCAGTCTATGAGCAGAAAAAACAAAAAATCTATATAAGGAGAATGCTGGAACCGGATGATTTCTTTCGTGCAGTAGCAGTCTCAATAGCAGAAGCTCAGCTTGCAGAGCAGGGCGTAAGCTGCGGGCAGGATGAGCTGGAGTCAAAAGCAAAGGCTATAGCGTTCATGCTCTGCGTGAAATACGGGATAGATCCGGGGAGTCTCAGAGCGAAGATGCCGAGGGCAACTGCTCGGATGGAGATTAAAGAGATAAAAGCAGAGCTTTCAGAGATCAGAAAGACTTTCGCAGGTATCGCTGATCGTGCGGATGAATCCATCAGGGTGCAGAGGAAAGCAGGCAGAGAAAGAGGTCATCATGAAGAGCGGTAATGGCAGGAAAGAAGCGATCATAGTCGGCTTGCTTGGCTGCATCCCGGTGATCTGGCTGGCGCTTCTGGTCGCGCCATTTGCAGAACAAGGTCTTGCTGAAGTCCTGATAAACAGCGATAAGATCCTGAAGGATCCTTTTGATATACGGATATGCGAGGGCAGCCTGAAGACAGCTGCTCTTTTTCTTGCCGTATATATCATGAGTATCTGTATCTATCATACAAGCAGACGTAACTATCGAAAAGGTGAAGAGCATGGATCTGCCGAGTGGGGCGATCCGTCAGCAGTTGATCGGAAATATCATCAGAGACCGGACACTGCAAACAAGCTCCTGACGCAGCATGTGCGGATCGGGATAGACGGAAGGAAACACAGGAGAAACCTCAATGTGCTTGTATGTGGAGGCTCCGGTGCAGGAAAGACAAGATTCTACTGCAAGCCTAACATCATGCAGGCGAATACCTCTTTGGTGGTGCTTGATCCTAAGGGTGAGATCATAAGGGATACAGGGGGTCTTCTTGAGAAAAAGGGCTACGAAGTACGGGTGCTGGATCTCATCAATATGGAGAAGAGCCACTGCTACAACCCTTTCCGCTATATCACAAGCGATAATGATGTGCAGAAGCTTGTGACGAACCTGTTCAAAAGCACGACGCCCAAGGGCTCGCAGAGCAGCGATCCTTTCTGGGACACGGCCGCATCCATGCTGCTTCTGGCACTGATCTTCTATCTGAAGTATGAGGCACCGGAGGAGGAACAGAATTTTCCAATGGTCATGGAAATGCTTCGGGCAGGCGATGTGAGCGAAGAAGATGAGAGCTATTACAGTCCTCTTGACAGCCTCTTTTACGATCTTGAGATGAGGCAGCCTGATCATATCGCGGTGAAGTATTACAAGGCGTATCATTCGGGCTCTGCAAAGACGCTCAAGAGCATACAAATCACGCTTGCAGCAAGGCTCGAAAAATTCAACCTTGAAAGCATGGCGATGCTGACGGCTACTGACGAGCTGGATCTTTCCAGCATGGGAGAAAAGAAAGTCGCACTGTTTGCACTGATCCCGGACAATGATACGTCATTCAACTTTCTTGTCTCGATACTTTACACGCAGCTCTTTCAGCAGCTTTTCTACACGGCGGACAGGAAATACGGAGGAAGTCTTCCGGTGCATGTACACTTTTGCATGGACGAGTTTTCGAACGTCAGTCTGCCGGACGACTTCGACAAGATCCTGTCGGTGATGAGATCAAGGGGCGTGTCTGTGAGCATCATACTGCAGAACATGGCGCAGCTCAAAGCGTTGTTCGAAAAGCAGTGGGAGAGCATCGTGGGAAACTGCGATGAATTTCTGTATCTTGGCGGGAACGAACAGTCGACTCACAAGTATGTCTCGGAGCTTTTGGGAAAAGCGACTATAGATACGAACACATACGGTAAAAGCTCAGGGCGCAGCGGGAGCTATTCGACGAACTATCAGACTGCAGGAAGAGAACTCATGACACCGGATGAAGTGCGTATGCTGGATAACAGGTACGCACTTCTTTTCATCAGAGGGGAAAGACCTGTGAAGGATTTGAAGTTCGATATTCTAAAGCATCCATTCGTAAAGGACACAGTTGACGGTGATGCAAAGCCGTATCTGCACGGACAGGATCGGGATGCAGTAGCTGCCATCGAGCTTTTTTATGGAGAGTCTGAGGAAGAGATGATGACAGAAACAGGGCAGACAGAGTATGAGCTTCTTTCAGAAGAGGAACTGCAGAAACTTTATGACAATGAGGAGGAGAGGTAATGAAACAAAACGAAGAAAAAGAAACAGACAGGATACTGATAAGGATCACTATGGCGGTGTATATACTGCTGGTGCTGATCTTCACAGTGGGAGCAGACCTTGCGTATGCCGCAAGTGATCCGCTTGCCGTGATCAACAATCTTTCGACATTCATATTCGCGCTGATCCGAGCCATCGGACTGATACTTCTGGGATTCGGCATAGTGCAGATAGGCCTTTCACTGAAATCCCATGATCCATCGCAGCGTGCCAATGGCTTTCTGACACTGGCAGGAGGCGTGATCATAACATTTGCGAAGGAGATACTGAACCTGATCACAGGATAAAAAACAGGCAGCAGCAATGCTGCCGGGTACATAAATTTTTTTCTGGAATGAGAAATATTGTAGAACTGCAGGGAAAGATAATTGATTGTGATACATGATTATGCTATAATTATGCTATAAAAGGAGGTGCAGCATATGCCACTTATAATGCCAATCAAGGAACTGCGTAATACCAATGAGATATCTAATCTTGCTCATAAAGAACAGGAACCTATTTTCATCACGAAAAACGGATACAGTGATCTGGTAGTGATGAGCAGTGAATTATATGATAGATTTGCAAGGATAAACAGGATTGATCAGGCTATATTTGAATCCGAACAAGAGATTGCAAATGGGGCAGAAGCGTTAGATGCAGAAGCAGTATTTGCAGAATTGGAGAAAAAGCATTTTGGATAAGTACAAAGTAAAGATAAATCCTAAAGCTGCAGGTGATATAGATCATATTTATGAGTATCTTGCAGAAGACAGACTTGCCCCAGAATCTGCGAAAAGGCAGGCTGAACGGTTAAAAACAGCGATCTTGAAGCTGGATACATTTCCGCAGTCTCATCAGGGGCGTTTGGAGGGACGTTATGCTGAAAAAGGATATCGGCAGCTTATTATAGATAATTATATTGCTGTTTTTCGTATTGATGAGGATACCAAAACAGTTACAGTTGTTACAGTTCAGTATCACAGACGTGATTTTTAGGCAATTTAATATTTGAAGAAATACATAGACCGGTTTGATGACTGGTCTATTTTTTACGGTAAAACACGATAAAGCGTATCGGAGGAGGTGATGAAAAATGGAAAACCAGATGCATGAGAGGAGGTGCATGACATGTCGGACAACTGGGTCGTGCAGAATCTGCAGAAATCCTTAAACACATGGAACGATAAGCTTGCGGAGGTGTGGAAGCTGCTGACGCAGTCTCCGGAGGATTTCAAAGGAGGCGCGATATGGAAAGTGATCACGGACATACACGGAGCACTTATGGCGATAGGACTGGCACTGCTGGTTCTTTTTTTCGTTGTGGGGGTCGTGAAGACCTGCGGAAGTTTCGCGGAAGTGAAAAAGCCGGAGCATGCTCTGAAACTTTTCATAAGATTTGCAATAGCAAAAGGTGTGGTGACATATGGACTCGAGCTGATGATGGCGCTCTTTGAGATCGTTCAGGGTATGGTAAGCACCATCATGAAGGCATCAGGGATCGGCAGCTTTGACAAGATCACACTGCCGAAAGAGATGGTGTCAGCGATAGAAGACTGCGGCTTTTTCGAAAGTATCCCGCTGTGGGCAGTGACGCTGATCGGGAGCCTTTTCATAACGGTGCTGTCATTCATCATAATCATGAGCGTGTATGCGAGGTTTTTCAAGATATATATGTATACCGCTATAGCACCAGTACCGCTTGCGGCCTTTGCAGGACAGCCCACAGAGCAGATCGGAAAGAGCTTCATAAAGTCCTATGCCGCAGTGTGTCTTGAAGGAGCGATCATACTGCTGGCCTGTATCATCTTTTCGGTATTCGCCGCATCGCCGCCTGCTGTGGATGCAGATGCAGCCCCGGCAGCGATGGTGTGGGGATATGTCGGAGAACTGATTTTCAATATGCTCGTGCTGGTAGGAACTGTGAAGATGGCAGATCGTATCGTAAAGGAAATGATGGGGCTTTAAGCCAGAAAGGAAGATGAGATGGATAGAAATGAATTTTATGAAAGCATGAGAAAAAAGATCGAAGGGAACCTACCGGAAAGCATCCTGGCAGAAGGAGAGCTGGTCATAAAAGAGGCGAGAAAGAACAATGACGTCATGATGCACGGGATCATGATTTCAAGGGAAGGCCCCGGAGGATCTCCGGTCATATATATCGATGATGCGTATGATCTTTATCAAAGTGGCAGACCAGTGGATGAGCTTGCACCTGCTGCAGCAGATGCGTTCTGCAAGGCATGGGAGGATCAGCCCTGCATGGACCTGCTCTCCCTTCAGTATGAGGATATCAAAGACCGTATCTTTTACAGGATCGCAGATGTGAAGAGAAACAAGGGCAGGCTTTCGGAGATGAAGTATTCGCTTGCTGAATGCGGGTTTGCAAAAATATACAGCATAGCTGTGAGCAAAGAGGGGAGCATCCCGATCACAAACAGCCTTGCAGCAGAGTATGGATATGATCCTGAGAAGATATTCGAGGACGCTGAGCGCAATACGCCGAGGATGCATCCGGCAGTATTTGAGGATCTGCAGGATGTCGTAATGGGCTTTGCATTACCGGAAAGTCCTCAGCTCACGCTTCTGTCTGAAAGAGAAAGCTTTGACAAAAGCTCTGATATGTTCCTTCTTTCAAGCAGTGATATGACGAACGGGGCAGCAACCATATTTTATCCTGATGTAAAGGAAAAGATAGCAGAAGTGATAGATGACAGCTACTACGTGCTGCCGAGCTCTACGCATGAACTTATGATAGTTCCCTGCAAAAGCGGTATACCGCCGGAGCACCTCAGTAAAACGGTAAGAGAAGTGAATGAGATAATGGGATCGGAAACCGAGGTGCTTTCTGACCGCATCATGAAGTATGACAGAGATACGAAAGAGCTCAAGGTCGTAAAGGAAGATAGAGATAAGGATCAGGAAAGGGGAAGATAGACTTGGAAGTAAGGATAAACCGTGAGATCAGGGAGTATACAGAATCAGTATTTTTCGGACTGTCGCTGAGGCAGTTCTTTTTTTCTGCCCTGGCATGCGTGGTGGCGGTGGGGACATATTTTCTGCTGAGGCCCGTTTTAGGGCTTGAAGCTGTCAGCTGGATATGTATACTGGCAGCTTTTCCATTTGCCATGATCGGATTCGTGAAATACAACGGGATGAGCGCAGAAAAGTTCATAGCAGCATGGGTGAAGTCGGAGATCCTGATGCCAAAGCATCTGACATTCGGCAATACCAATATGTACTGCCGGATCATGACAGAAGCACGAAAGCAGCAGGAAAAAGCAAAGAAGAAAAGATACAGAGAAAGAAGGAGGAAACATGATAAAGACACTGAACAGAACGCTTAAACAGGACAGGGAAAGGTTCACACTGCCGAAAAACGTGCAGGACATCATACCTGTACAGAGCGTATATCCGGACGGGATATTCCAGACGGGAAAGAATAAATTCAGCAAGACATTCAGATTCGAGGACATCAACTATTACGTGGCGTCTGCCGAAGACAAAAAAGCTATGTTCCTCGGATATTCGGAGATACTCAATGCACTCGACAGCACTGCGGTCACGAAGCTCACTATAAACAACCGCAGGCTGAACAGAGCAGACTTCAAGAGGAAAGTCCTGATAGGCATGAAGGGAGACAGCCTTGATGTTTACAGAAAAGAGTATGACGACATGCTTTCCGGCAAGGCTGCAGATGCCAACTCTATCGTGCAGGAAAAATATATCACCATAACTGTGACGAGAAAAGACATAGAAGAGGCGAGGACATATTTCAGACGTGCAGGGGCAGAGCTCATGGCGCACTTTTCCCAGATGGGATCAGACTGCACGGAGCTCGATCCGAAAGAGCGCCTGCGGATCATATATGATTTTTACAGAGCGGGTGAAGAGACCTCGTTTCATTTCGATTTCAAAGACAGGATGAGGAAAGGCCATGACTTCCGCGACTATATCTGTCCGGACTGCTTTGAAAACGAGCGTGATCATTTCAGGATCGGTGACAGATACGGCAGGGTGCTTTTCCTGAAAGACTATGCATCCTTCATCAAGGATTCCATGGTAGCAGATCTGACGGAGCTCGACAGGGACATGATGCTTTCCATCGACATAATCCCGGTGCCTACAGATGAAGCCGTGAAGGAAGTTGAGTCAAGGCTCCTTGGAGTCGAAACAAATATAACGAACTGGCAGAGAAAGCAGAATCAGAACAACAATTTTTCAGCCGTGGTGCCTTACGACATGGAGCTTCAGAGAAAGGAAAGCAAGGAATTCCTTGATGATCTTACGACCAGGGATCAGAGGATGATGTTCGCTGTCATCACCATCGTGCATACGGCTGATACGAAAGAGGCTCTCGATAATGACACCGAAGCACTGCTCACGACAGCAAGACAGAACCTCTGTCAGCTTTCCGTACTCAGATGGCAGCAGCTGGACGGCCTGAAAACTGTGCTACCGTTCGGTGTGAGGAAAATAGATTCTTTCAGGACTCTTACCACGGAAAGCCTTGCGGTGTTCATGCCGTTCCGTGTACAGGAGGTCCATGACGAACACGGGATATATTACGGACAGAACGTCATCAGCAAAAACATGATCATTGCCGACAGGAGACAGCTCCTGAACGGCAATTCTTTTATTCTGGGAGTCTCAGGTTCAGGTAAATCCTTTGCAGGAAAGAATGAGATCGTGAACCTGATGCTGTCTTCTGATGCAGACATCATCGTCGTAGACCCGGAACGCGAGTATTCTCCGCTGGTACGGGCTCTTGGCGGAGAAGTCATCGAGATATCGGCAGCAAGTCCTAATCACATCAACGCCATGGATATGAGCAAAGAGTATGGAGAAGTGGATCCTATCATAGAAAAGTCTCAGTTCTTGCAGTCGCTTTGTGAACAGATCATAGCAGGACATCGTTTTGCAAAGGGGCAGCAGTCCATCATCGACAGGTGCACGGAAAATGTGTACAGGTTCTACAAGCAGGGGGACTACAGAGGCGAGCCGCCGACGCTGCAGGATTTCAGAAGCGAGCTCCTTCGTCAGCCGGAGCCGGAAGCGCATTCTCTGGCACTGGAGCTTGAACTTTTCACGAGAGGATCGCTCAATACCTTTGCAAAACAGACGAACGTGGATACGAAAAACAGGCTCATATGCTATGACATCCTGGAGCTTGGAGAGCAGCTGCGGGCGATCGGTATGCTAGTGATTCTGGACAGTATTTTAAACCGCATCATCGCAAACAGGAAGAAAGGCAAGCAGACCTTCGTGTTCATAGACGAGATCTATATCCTGTTCATGCACGAGTATTCAGCGCAGTTCCTTTTCAAACTCTGGAAGAGAGTGAGAAAATACGGAGCTTACTGCACAGGACTGACTCAGAACGTGGAGGACCTGCTGCAGTCCCATACGGCAAGGACGATGCTTTCCAATTCGGAGTTCATCATCATGCTCAATCAGGCGGCCACCGACAGGGACGAGCTTGCGAAGCTTCTGAATATCTCGGATCAGCAGCTTTCGTTCATCAAGAACGTCAGTGCAGGGTGCGGGCTCATCAAGGTCGGAAGCTCGCTAGTGCCTTTTGAGAACAACTTCCCGAAAAACACGAGGCTGTACAGACTGATGACCACAAAGCCTAATGACGATTTCAGATAAAGACAGGGGTGCGGGAGCATCCCTTTACATGATGGAAATCAGAAGTTTGGAAAAGGGGGAGCAGGATGGCAGATATAAAGACGAGAGAGGTCATGAAAGGAACGATAAAGACGTTCGACCGGGCAGAGGCAGCAGCACATCGGATCAAGGACAGCAGTATCAGGACGAAGGAAAGTGCAGAGGAAGCATATCAGGCAAAAGAAGACTCGCCATCAGGGTATGCACAGGGCAGGATCACGGAAGCAGGAAGGGCGGTCTCAGAAAGAGCAGGTCACAGGCTGCAAGAGATGGGGAAGAAAGAGACGCGAGACACACTGCAAAGGCTTGTGGGCTGGTCGAGTAAGGGAACAGCAAGGCAGGCGAAGCATACAGGCAGGACTGCTGCAAAGAAAACAGTAAAGGCGGTCAGACCTTCCCGGAGCATACAGATGAAGAGCATACAGTCAGCTAGAAAAAAGATGTTCGTCAGGAAAAGACAGCAGGCGATGATGCAGAGAAGATCAACCGTGAAAACAGTCAAGATCGCTTTTGTGAACACCGTGCGTGCAGTGAAGCTTGCGGTATCAGGTATAAAAGCACTGATTTCAGCGATCATCGCAGGAGGTTGGATATCTGTAGTCGTGATCATCATATGCTGTCTGTTCGGAGGAGCACTTTATCTTTTCGGTGACAGCAGCAACACAGGATATATCCCGGTAAGTGAAGAAGTGGAACAGTACAGCCCGCTTATCAGCAAATATGCAAAGGAATACGGGATCAGTGAATATACAGAGCTCATAAAGGCGGTCATGATGCAGGAATCCGGAGGGCGTGGGACAGATCCCATGCAGGCGTCAGAGTGCGGATACAATACGAAGTATCCAAACAGGCCGGGCGCCATTACAGATCCTGAGTATTCCATAAAGTGCGGCGTGCAGATGCTTGCAAGCGTGCTGAAAGCTGCAGGCTGCAAGTCTCCCTCGGATATGGAGCATATAAAGCTAGCGCTGCAGGGATACAACTTCGGCGGGGGATATATCACATGGGCGCTGGAAAAGCACGGTGGATACAGCAGAACCAATGCCGTGGAATTTTCCCAGCTGCAGGCGAAGAAGAACGGGATGAGTGCATACGGTGATCCTGATTATGTGGAGCATGTGCTGAGATACTATCCTTTCGGCAATCCGTCATATAGTATCGTGAACACAGGTCCGGGAAAGCTGGGACTTCCGATACAGAACATGAAGAAGGGGAATATAACCTCACCGTTCGGGCACCGCTCATCACCGGGAGGCATCGGATCAACGAATCACAAGGGACTTGATATCGGATTTCCGACAGGGACCCATGTGCTGGCATGTGAAGCTGGAAAAGTGGAACTGGCGGGGTGGAATGACGGTTTAGGTAAATGCATCATCATATCTCATGGTGGAGGCCTGAAGACAGTGTACGGACATCTCAGCAAGATCAATGTGACGAAAGGACAGTCGGTGGTGAGAGGTCAGTTCATCGGAGAAGTGGGGAGCACCGGGAAGTCCACAGGACCGCATCTGCACCTTGGAGTCATGGTGAACGGCAGTTATGTGGATCCACAGAAAGGGTGGCTTAATATACCATAGAAAGCTCAAAGAGACATTAAAGCAGGCCCGACTGGAATAAAAAGGTGATATAGGGTAAAGATGGGGAAATGATTCCCCTGTTGACCCTGATTTTGAGGCGTTTTGATTTGTATAGATCCTCAGTCTATGGTATAATTTCCTTTGTAGGAGATAACAGCCGGGCAGCTTGAAAATGCAAAGCTAGGGGAGATTTGAAATGGATACCAGCAGCACGAAGAAGAGAATGCTCCTGATACTGGAGCTGTTATATAAAACGACGGATGAAAGCCATCCTGTCAGCACAGTAGAAATCACGGACTATTTAGCAGATAAGGGGTTTCTGATAGACAGAAAGACACTTCGCAGTGATCTCAGACTGCTGATATCGATGGGATACGATATCGTGGTAGTCAAAAGCTCTCCTAATAAATACTTCTGGGGAGAGCGTACATTCGAGATCCCGGAGCTGAAAATGCTACTGGATGCAGTGTCCTCAGCAAGGTTCATATCGGAGACGAAAAGCAAACGGCTCACGAAAAAGATCATGTCACTGGCAGGAATGCAGCAGCGCGAGCAGCTGAAAAGGCACGTGCGAGCCATCGGGAAAACGAAAGCCGATAGTAATAGAAATTGAAGGTAAAAAAAGGGGGGGTAATGATGTTTCATATTGCAATTTGTGATGACGAGGTTATTTTATGTAGGCAGATTGAAAAGTATTTAGAAGAGTATATAGCTAGAGGTCTTGTGAAAACAGAGATCTTTTATAGTGCGGACAAATTGTATGATGCTTTGAATAAAGGAGAATATTATGATTTGATTTTTCTGGATATTGAATTTCAGCTATCCAATGGTGTGGAAATCGGGCAAAGAATAAGAATGGAATTAGAATGTGAAAAAGTTCAGATTGTATATATTTCAGCAAAACAGTCGTATGCGATGGAGCTGTTTCCCATTCGACCAATGAATTTTTTAGTCAAACCAATTTCAAGAATAGATGTTATCAACAATGTGGATAAAGCGATTGAACTATCGGAAATATATGGTTCTTTTTTTGAATTTAAATTCAGGTCTGAAAATTATCGGGTCCCATATGAAAGTGTTTTGTATTTTGAAAGCGATAATCGAAAAATATACATCCATACAGAACGTGATACTAAGCAGATGTATGGTAAGTTGAGTGAGATTGAAACAGTAGTACCGCCAACTTTTATCAGAATTCACCAGTCATATTTAATTAACAGGATGTATGTTATATATTGGAGTTCAGAGGAACTTGTTCTAACAAATGATTGCCGCTTACCAGTTAGTCAGACTTATCGTAAGAGTATGTGCAAAGCATTAATGCAAAATAAAAGGTGATAAGTATGATGGATTTAAACGGAATTGAAGTTTATGTATACTTATTTTGTAATGCAATCAGCATTTTCATAATAAGTTTGTTTATGGGTATTTTTTTTGACAGAGAGAAGTTAACACACAAAAAGTGCATCAGACCCGTGAGCTATATATTATATTGGGGAGTGAGTAGTGTTGCCTATTTATTTATACAAGTGACATCAGGGGTAATGATGATTATAACTTTTGTTGGAACAACCATCATTTCCTTAACATATAATGGGGCTTGGAAGTATCGTGTGTGTGCCGTGGTAACGATTATTGCAGTCCAGATTGTTTGTGAAGGAATGATCTGGAATTTGTTGGTGAAATTGCATGCGATACATTTATTTGCAGTTGGACTTATTGCAGTCCAGATACTGTCTTTTATGATTGCAATTATCTTGCGAAAGATGATTGATTTGCGAAAAGGAGAAGATGTTCTTTTTGGGGATTGGGTTTCGGTAGTTGTAATTCCTCTTTGGAGTATTATTATTTCTGTGATGGTGTTGGATAAATGTGAAAATGAGATCGCAGTTGCGATTTGTGGAACTAGTATGATACTTATTAACATTCTTGTGTTTTATATCCTTAGTCGTATGCAGAACGCTTATAGAAAACAGTTAGACCTTGGGCTTTTGGAACGTCAAAATAAAGCTTATGAATACCAAATGATGATATTTAAAACAAATGAGGAGCGGATAACTACATTGAATCATGATATTAAGAATCATTTTTTGGTGTTGGATCAACTTGTAGAAAAAGGAAATGATAGTGAAGTACGGGCATATCTAAAAGAGTTAAATGTATCTGCAAATGTGGATAAGCAGTGGGTATTTACTGGGAATCATATGGTAGATGGTTTTATAAATATCAAATTGGATGAGGCAGAAAAATATGGAACGGAAATCACCACAGATATTAGTGTTTCACAAGATTTAAGGCTTAATGCAAAGGACGTCAGCATTATTTTGGGAAATCTACTTGATAATGCTTTGCAAGCATTGAGTCATGTTGATGATAAAAGGAAAAAAAGGTTATCCATTCAGATGAGAGAAGATTCTGGGTATTTGTATATACGGATAGTCAATTCACATAATGAAAAGCTACGAAGGAAAGGAAAAGGTTTTCAAACGACTAAAAGGAATAAATATGGGCATGGGATAGGATTAAAAAATGTAGGACAAATTGTAGAGGCATATGGCGGGCATATGGAAATTGAACATACAGATGAGATGTTTTCAGTAGAGATGCTATTATTTATATAAAAGTCATCAAATATAATGAAAATTCAAAGCATGTAATGAAGTGTTTTAAGCTTATTACATGCTTTTTTCTACATAAAAACACCTTGTTTTCTACAAATATGAAAAAAATAAAAAAAAAGTAGTATGATGAAAAAAACAGTTAAAAGAATTAGGAGGTACAAAATGAATAAACTGTATTTAAAATTTGGACGTGTTATTGCAGCAATAGCTCTGTTTTTTGCGACAGTAAGTGTGGACTCAACATGTAGATGGGTTATGTATCAAGATACTATCCCTGAAAGTGTAATGAGATTGCGGAAGAACAGATGATTAGGAAAGCTGCAAAAGCAATTACTCGAGATTTGGTGAAAATAAATTTGATATCTGAACAAGATGAAGATATATATTTGTATGGAATTAAGCAATTTCTTGATCTGATTGTAAACTTTTTTTCCACCGTTGTAATAGGTTTGTTTTTTAATATGGTATGGCAAAGCATAGTGTTTTCCATCGTCTACATACCATTACGACGATATGCTGGAGGATATCATGCGCCCAATCCAAGTATTTGCTATTTGTTGTCTACAACATTGATTGTAATATCGTTATTTGCAATCAAACAGATTAAAGTTAATTGGCAGATATTTCTATCTATTACTATCATATCAATAATACTAATATTCATCAAAGCTCCAGTAGAGAGCAGAAATAAACCGTTGGATATTAAGGAGAAAGAAGTTTATAAAAGATATGCTAGAATCATAGCAGTACTAGAAGGTTTTCTAGCGGGAACATTTTTTATTGTAGGGTGGATGGAATTATGTATGTGTATATTAATTACACTTTGTATAGTATCACTATTACTATTCTTTCCTGATGATATGAATAAACATTCATAATAATACGGTTTGTTTTTGCTGAAGTATTGGAATAATTAGCGAAATGTGTGCATGATCAAGAATTTTAGAAAGGAATTAAAATATGTATGTTGAAGTAAATTATGCCAAAAAGGAATACTCTGATTTTTTGTTAGATGGAATTAATTTCAGTGTTCCAAAATGTAGCATTGTAGGCATAATAGGGGAGAATGGAGCTGGTAAAAGCACACTTTTAAAAATTATTTTAGGACTTACTTCATTGGATGGAGGAAATGTGAGAATAATGGGTGCAAATGATCTAAATAAGGAAAGAACAGTTTTTGAAAAGATAGGGGTAGTTTTAGATGAAGATTATTTGCCGAATTTTTTAACGCCTCTTAATCTTAATGATATAATGAAAAATTTATATCATTCTTGGGATGAAAATGCATATAAACAGTTAATCGAAAGATTTAATATCCCTGTAAATAAAAAAACAAAAGATATGTCTAAAGGGATGAAAATGAAACTTTCGATAATTGTAAGTATGTCACATGAAGCAGAGTTATATGTTTTGGATGAACCCACTACTGGATTAGATCCCATTGCAAGGGAGGATTTGTTGGAGCTTTTTTTAGAGTTAAAGGAAGAGGGGAAAACAATACTCTTTTCTTCACATATAACGACAGATTTAGAGAAAATAGCGGATATAATTCTTTTTATTCATAATGGAAAGCAAATTTTTTATGAAGCTAAAGAGGACATTCTTTATACTTCAGATAATGATAATAAAATTGGAGCGAATGTTCACACAGATAAAGCATTTTCAAAAGAAATTATGAACAATAGAACATTAGACAGAGTAATGTCTAACTATATTAAAGGAGGCGAGTAGAGTGAATGGGTTGATTAAGAAAGATATTTTATATATAAAGAATATAATGAGTGTTTTATTCGTTTCCGTAATTATGATTGGTATTGCAGGGATTCTTTTAACAGATTTTGATATTAGTCCTATATGCACATTGCTACCTATAGTTTTCTCTTCTTTAGTTCCTAATATAATATCAAAAGATAGACAATCAAAATGGGAAAAATATGTTTATTGTTTACCTGTAAGCAAGGCGACATTTGGTTTAAGCAAGTATTTTGTATATTTGTTAGTATTAATACTTTCGGTATTATTGTGTGGAGTAATCGTCATAATAAACTGTCTCGTGAAAAAGGAAATTAATTTTGACAACTACATTATATACAGTTTTTTGGGCATATCTGTTTCAATGCTAGGAGGCAGTATTTTATTACCAGCAAGTTTATATTTAAGTGAACAAAAAGCTATTTTATTTCAAATGACGACATATTTTCTTGTGGCATTATTATTAGTTGGGGTAACATATATAATCAATGTGTTTATAAACGTTAGTAATCATATAATGGGAGTTCTAATGCTTTACTGTATCCTTGGAATTATAGCATATTCCATATCAGGAGTTTTGTATAAACGTTTTTTTGCTGAGAGAATTTATTTTTAAAAGAAGGGATCTAATCAGATGGATAGAAATTTTGAAGACTTCAATACGTTGAATGAGAAAATTTATAATGGGGCAAGACTTGTTGGTGTAAAGCAATATTATCGGCAGCATAGAAAAGGGATTCATGATAAAATCGAAAATAAGTTGCTGCCTAAGAATTATCAATATCCTGTAGGTGTTCAATTTGAACTTACATATGCATGCAATCAAAAATGTATTCATTGTTATAATCAGTCTGGAGGAAAGCATGCTGAAAAAGAAATGTCTTTAGATGAGTGGAAAAAATTGGCGCATAGAGTTGGGGAAATGGGGGTATTTCAATGCATAATATCTGGAGGGGAGCCAACACTTCTTAAAGAAGGTCTATTTGAAATATTAGATATATTGGATAGCTATGGGATAGAAATTGTACTTATTTCAAATGGCTTTGATTTAACAGCTGATTATGTGAAACGTTTAAGGAAGTATACATATAACTGGTTTCAAATCTCAATTGATGGTTCTAGACCAGACGTACACGACTTCATTAGAGGTACTCCTTCTTGGAAAAATGCAATTAAAGCGGCTAATTATGTTAAACAAGCTGGGATTCCATTGGTGATATCACATGCAATAACGAAAACAAATCATGAGTACATAGATGAAATGGTAGAAATGGCTTATCTGATAGGAGCAAAAAGGATAATTACAGGCCCATTTACGTATGCAGGACGAGCTGTTGTAAATATAGATGAGATAGAGTTATCAAAAGACGAAAAAAAATCAATTTATGAATATTTACACAAACTGAGAAAACAATATCATGGCAGAATTGAGGTTGCCATAGCTATGGAAGAGCCATTAGGGTTGAGAATTAAGCAGTGTGATATAAATGGCGGGTTTCTCATTCGACCTAATGGAGATGTTAAAATTGATTGTATGGCTCCATTTATTATTGGGAATGTATTAGAACAAGATATTTATTCAATATGGAATGATATCGGCAGAGATGTTTGGGAACATCGTAGAGTTCTTGATTATATTGAAGCGATACATTCTGCGGAAGATTTATTAAGCGTATACCCTAGAATCAATGTTGATTATGATGAGTGGTTAGTATGAGAGGAGGCGAAGAATGTTTAAAGAGTTTTATGATTTGTTATTAGATCGCAGACCTATTGCTAAAGAAGTGAAAATTCGAAAGGACGACAAGTTTTTTATAACGCTCAGTACCTCTGTTAGGCGCATGCTTACGATTAGCGAGACTGGAGTGTTTATTCTATCTAAATGTAAAGGGGAGAAGACCATAAAAGAAATAATCGACGAGATGGCGAAGACATTTAAAAATGTTGATGTAAATGAAGCAAAAAAAGACGTTATCTATTGCGTTCGAGAAATGGAAATGCTAGGACTTATTGAAGGGTATAATTTTGATTAATGGAATGAAAGATTTTGATAATAATCAACAAATGTATTTTGAGACAGTATATGAATATGATTCACATGCCAGTATGCAGATGAATATTGCAATGGATAAATGCCAGTTTTACTCATTGCCTAGTTTTATCTATAGTAGTGCGACACAAATGCATCTGTGATGATTCAAGCGGTAAAAACGAACGTTGTAAATGAGGATCTGATTATCAGCCTTTTTTACAAATGCGAAGTCCAGGAAAGAAATCGATATCAAATTGCTCCCCACATTATAACAGATTAAGCAACAAAATGAGATACTTTCTTACTGGCAGTAAGGAAGATTAACTATCAATATATCGTAGTAGAAAGGTGAAAAAAATGGAAGCAAGAAAAGAAATTAATACAATTGCATATGAAGATTATTTTGTTGATAGAGAGTTAATTAATTATGAAAAACCATCTATAAGCATTGTTGCTCCGGAAGAGTTTGTATTGCCGGCAGCACTAGCAGTTGGTGTTGCTGGGGCAGTTGGTGCTGTATTAGGAGCCAAATTAGCTAATCAGATTATGTAATGCATTTTATTGTATGATAGCCAAGTTGTGGTAGGATGGATACTAAATATATAGCATTATTAATATGTTTAATGTTAACTGGTGCGTTAGCTGGAACTATATTGGTAATACAAGCTGTTCTGATTGTAAAAAGGAAATCAGAGTTTATGGTGTTATCATATATTATCCCACTAGTAGTGCTGACGATTGGATTGCTGGTAAAAAACTACGAGAAATATGCATTCGATGTAGTCAATTTGTGCATTATACTGACGGTGCCGATAATTCTTTTAGTATTATCATTACTATTAGGTAATTTGCTCGACCAGAAAAGTAAGAGTGGGAAAACAATGCAAAGTATATTTAAATTGAATATACCTATTATAAATGAGATGAGTTCTATAATAGTCATACCAGTATTAGAAGAGCTGTTTTTTAGACAAATTCTTTTTCAGGTACTCAGTGAGAGTTATTGTATAGGCAGTATAATAGTTATAACATCAGTATTTTTTTCACTTTCCCATATGGGAAAAGTGAAATGTATCGGAAGCTTTATAGGAGGATTAGCATTAGCGACAATATATGCATATACATATGACATTATGCTAGTTATTTTAGTTCATTCTACATATAACAGTTTGTGTAGGTTTACGAGATCGGAGATAGAAAAGTTAGGAGGGGAGAATTATGATTAAAATGTCAGAGAACAAAAGAAAGAATGTCTTTATTAGTGAGGATTGGTTTACAAAAGAACAAATTTCTGAATATCAAAAACCAACAATCAACACAGCAGAGCCAGAAGAATTTGCAGTTCCTGCTATGGCAGCAGTAGCTTTAGTAGGCGGTTATGTTGGTGGCTTTGTTGGACAAGCTTTGACTAATATGATGAAATGAGTATAGGTGTTAAAACATGACACTTTGTCATATGTTCTCATATATGAGAACATCAAACTGTAGACAAAAGCCCGACCTTAGGAATAAGGGGTCGGGCTTTTAAATGTTGTAGAACATTGAAATTTCAGCGCATAAAGTGTTTTTTGCAACCCTTTTGGGGAGAAAGTTGCAAAGCCCCTTATCCAGAAGCAATATTTCCCATAATGGCAAAAACACAATAATTAAACCTGAAGTATGTTGATGATTTTGCCGATGACATGGTATACTATGTAATAGGTTAACGTAGTTTTTTGATAGATTTTATGGTGGAGGATCATAGATGCGATATCTTTCAGTTACTGAAATAGCGAAAAAGTGGGATGTGTCAGAGCGCAGTGTTAGAAATTACTGCGCCCAGGGGCGTGTGAACGGTGGGTTTCTTACCGGCAAGACATGGAACGTTCCGGAGAACGCAGAAAAACCGGAGCGTACCAACAAAAGAAAAGAAGGATCGATTACTCTGTTGGATATTCTGAAAGAGCAGAAGGCAAGTAAATATTCCGGTGGGATCTACCATAAAACGCAGATTGATTTGACATACAATTCCAACCATATGGAAGGAAGCTGTCTAACTCACGATCAAACCCGATATATCTTTGAAACCAACACCATCGGTGTAGGAAAAGAAGTGCTGAATGTGGATGACGTGATTGAAACAGCAAATCACTTCCGCTGCATTGACATGATTATTGATCATGCAAAAGCAGCTCTGACGGAGAAATTCATTAAAGAACTTCACTTGGTTTTGAAGAACGGTACCAGCGATTCCAGAAACGATTGGTTTGCTGTGGGCGATTATAAGAAACTTCCGAATGAAGTCGGCGGCAGGGATACAGCCCTTCCGGAAGAAGTTGCCGATAAAATGAAGGCCTTGCTGACGGAATATAATGCCAAGGAAGCAAAGACCTTTGAGGATATTCTGGAC
>JABLTL010199325.1_pt1 | contig 26174 bp, 25 predicted proteins | sample 7160151 | NCBI WGS metagenome assembly JABLTL01 (sample SAMN14651223, study PRJNA627086) | human gut metagenome | isolation source: feces | host: Homo sapiens
AATTATTTTTATTTTATTTAAATATTCAATAATTATTTCTAAATTTATTTTTTTATTTATTAAATTATTTTTATTTTCTTCCATTATATTTATTGAATTTTTATATTTTTCTAACTCTCTTTTCTCTTCTAACAAATTATCATTTTCTCTTAATAAAATATTTAATGGTTTTTCACGTGATCTTTCTGTTCCTATTTCATCTAATTGTCTTTTATTAATTCTATCAATTGCTTTTTTATATGAAACATTATCTTCTCCCGTTCCAACCAAATTAGCAATTTTTTGTATTAATATATTTTGCTCATTTTTTTCTAATTTTACTTCTCCTTGATTTACCACAATTGTTGATAAAAATAATTTTTCATCTATTTTTGTTTGCTCATAAAAAAATTCATTTCCTTTATTTTTATCAATATTAAATTGTTTTGATATATCTTCTTTATTTTTATTAAATATTTGTGGATTTTTTTTTCTAAAATCTCTAAAGACTTCATATTTTTCATTATTATCTAGTTCATATTCTATTTTTCCTGAAAATTCTTCTGTTTGCCATGGTTTATATTTTTCAAAGTCCGAATATTCTCTGCCATTTTTATTTTTTGAAATTCCATATAATGAATTTGTTATAAATTTTAATATTGTTGATTTTCCTGATTCATTTTTTCCATGTATTATATTTATTCTTTCATTAAAATTTATTTCTTTATTTTTTATTTTTCCATAAGAATTTATTTGTAATTTATTTATTTTCAAAATATCACCTCTTTTATTCTAATGCTTCATATACTATTTCTATTGCTTTTTCTAATATTTTAAGTTGTTCATCATCACAATTTTCTTTTTCTTTTAATATTTCTTTTGTAAATAATCCTTTTAATGTATTTTGGTTTGCTATTTTTTCTAGTTCATATTCTATTTGCGTACAATCCTTTATTTTTATTATTTTTTCATTAGTAATTAATTTATATATTTCATTTTTATTTATCTCGAATTTTCTTTTACCTATTAATATAATTTTTATTAATTCATTATTTCTATTTTCTAATTGATCTATTTTTTCTATTAAATCTTCTTTTGAATATAATTCTGTTATATCTATTTTTTTCTCTATGAAATCATTTTCACTTAATGGTATAAATTGTGTGTATAATTTTTTATTTTCAATATTTCCAACTATCATTCCATGTTGTCCCAATTCATCAAACCCTAATGAAATAAGTGACCCTGGATATACTATGTTTTGATTTTCTGTTGTATTATAATCTAATTTATGTATATGTCCTGTTGCAACATAGTTAAATCCTTTTTCTTCTAAAATTTTTTTTGATATAGAATTATATTGTTTTTCATCAATATTTGCTCCATCTATTGTACTATGAATTACCAATATATTTTCTTTATTTTTTTCATCTAATTCAATTTTATTTATTCCACAATCTGTGCAATAAAAATCATTAAATCCATACCCATATATATTAACATTTTCCATTTCTATTTTTTCAATCTTTGCATTAAAAATATGTACATTGTCATTCCATCTAAATTTATTATAATAAGAATTTTTAGTAAATGGATCATGATTTCCTGGACTTATAAATATTTCTGTATCTGGTATTTCTTGAAATAATTTATTTATGTATTCAATTGTAGATTTTCTAATATATTTATGTTCATACAAATCTCCTGCTATAAATAAAAATTCTATTTTGTTTTCTTTTATATAATCAATTACTTTTTTAAATACTTTTCTTTGTTCTAGTCTTTTTATTTCTCCTAGGGCTTCTTTATCTGATAAGTTTACAAAAGGACTATCAAAGTGTATATCAGCTATATGTACAAATTTCATTTTATTTCCTCTTTCTTATTTAGTATCTTTTTTATTTTATACTAATTATATATTTTTTTCAATATAATAGCGAAAATTTTTTTGGTATTTTGTGTAAGCAAAAAAAGCCTGAAATATAATTAAAAATCATATTCAAGGCTTTTTTCTAATTTTCTTCATCTAAAGGTCCAAATAATTCATCAAATTTTGCTTCTAATTCTTTTTGTAAATCATAAACATCTTCTTCCTCATGAATTGGTTCTTGTGGTAAAATGAAATCTTCTTCGTCTAATTCTTCTAAATTAACTTTTGTTTCTTTGTTCTCAACTTTTCTCCCTCTATTTATTTTCTTATCTTCTTTTTTTGCTTCCTTTTTAGGTTCTTCTTTTTTATTATCATCTTCAAATAAATCATCTAATGACTCTACCTGTAAATTATTAGCTTGTTCCGTTTTTTCACTTTCTGGTACATAAGGATTATATGGATTGTATTTTCTCCATTCTCCTCTTTCTATTTCTCCAATATCATTATGACTTATCTCGTATTTTTTCATTTCTTTTGCCATTGGATGTTTAAAATAATAAAATTTATTTGCTTTAACAGGTTTTATTCCTTTTTCAAATACAATACATAAATCATTGTCCATTCTTCTTAATTCATCTGGAGTCATTAATGCTCTTGCCATTACTTGATCTGAAACACTCTTTCCTGTTTTCCAATTTTGTCTATCTCTATTTATTGATATACTATCTCTCTCTATTGTTTTCTCTCCTAATGCTTTTGAAAAATATTCTACAGTTTTATATGAGTTACTTCCTAAAAATACATGTGTATCACAGTTACCCATTATTGTTTCATAAGATTTTTCATACACTGCTTCTAATTGGTCTACATTTTGTAATATAACACTAAATGAGATTTTTCTACTTCTTGATGTTGAGATTTTTTTATCAAAATCTGGTATTTTTCCTATATTAGCAAACTCATCTAGTATGAAAAATGTTTGTTCTTTTAACGCTCCACCATTTTGATCTGCATAATCATATAATTGCTGAATCATTTGTGCAAAGAAAATTGTTAGTAAAAAGTCATATGCTGTATGTGTATCTGATGATATAACATATAATGCTGTTTTTTCATTTCCTATTTGTTCAAAATCTATTGTATCTGTTGATGTTAATTCTGCAATTTCTTTTGAATCAAATTTACCTAATTTTGATTGTAATGAACTTAAAATTGAACCATAAGTTTTTTCTGGTGCTATCTCAATTGATTTATAGTTCATTCTTGCTGGATGATCATAAGGTAATTGACTCATTAATTCAGTAAGTAAGTTACTACCTCCGTTTGCATTTGCAGCTCTAACTAGCTCTGCACAACTAGCTAAATTTTGTTCTTCTTCTGGTCTAGTAGCTAATAAATAATATATCAATGCTTTTAATAGCATTTCAGCCATATCATCCCAGTATGGATCTGAACCACTTTCTGATTTTTGTCCTTTAACTATTGTGTTTGCAATAACATCTACGTCTAATCCTGATGAAATGTGCATTAATGGATTATATCCATCACTATATTCTGGTCTTACTAAATTTAATACTTTAATTTTATATCCATGTTCTTTTAAATATCCTGCTGTTCTATCATACAATTCTCCTTTAGGATCTGTGAAGATATAAGAGCCTAACATCTGATATGCATTTGGAATTGAATATGAGGCTGATTTACCAGAACCTGATCCGTCCAACTACTAAAACATTAACATTTCCTCTTTTATTAACTGGTAAATAATTATTTTCTGCTAAAACAATTCCTTTATTTTTACTTAATATTGCATATTGCTCACCTCTTTGGCTCCAATCACTGGAACCATGTTCAATATCTGTATATTCATTTTTAGGTGCAGACCTTACAAATCCTATAAAGAAAAATACTGAATAAAATATCGTTACAACCATTAATGTTGAAAAATATGTTCCCAATGCACCTTCTGATACTATTTTCCCTAGTGTTGGAAAAGGTTGTGCTATAACTTCTCCAAATGTTGTTATAAATTTTTCCAAATCCATAGTACCACTAGCTTTTGCTATGTATTGACTATGTGCTATAGGCGTAACAAATACTATGGCAATAAATATCCATAGTATTCCAAATATTATAAAATTTGTTCTATTCCTTTTTATCGCACCTTGTAATTTATAATTCATTCAATTCACCTTCTCTTTTGTAAATTATCTATCTTTGTCTTCTTTTTTCATTGTGTTATTTATTTTTTTCATTCTTTCTCTTTTTTGTTTAAAATTGTTCATATTTTGTCTTGTACTTCCATCACTTCTTTTTCCATTTTCATCTATTGTTACAGGTGGTTTTACTTTAACAGATACTATCTCTGATTGAATAATTTCATCTAATCTGTCTATTTTTCCATTTTCTCTAATTTCGGTGGCATCTCCAGATTTCTGGCTTTTTTCTAGTTTATTGTCTTTTTCACTTATGAAAGAAAAAACTACACTACCTCCGTCTGTTAAATTTGTACTACTCATTTAATCCTTCCTCCCTTAATTATCTTTTTTGTCTCTGATTTCAAAGGCAAAATAAGATTTATTTGGTTTCAACTTACATTTTCCTTTTATTTCATTTGTTTTTTCATCAAAATATAATACTGGTTTTATTTCCTCTGTTGTTTCTGGATCAATTACACATATTGGTCTTTTTAAGTTTGGTGTATATTTAAAGTCTTTTATCTCTGTTGCATATTCTGAATATATGCTATTACATTTTAAAGGCATTGGTTTTTTACTAATAGATACTTTATTTCCTTCTAATATTGCAGTATTTACTACTACTCTATCCTTTCCAAAAGATAGTATTACTAATTCATCCTGATTAGTAGATGGAAAATCTATATAAAATGTCTTTCTTTTCATATCTCCGTGTAATTCATCAATTGATTCTAATCTTTCTAAAGCATATTTAGGATACTCTTTTGCTAATGCTTTTGGAGTCTTAATTACTTGATAAATTACAGTATTTACTCCTTTTGGATCTGTAATGCTAAAGCTTTTTCCTTCCCATGTCTCCATTTTTTTACCTCCATTTCTATGTTTTTTAATCCATAGTTTATCTTTTGTTTTTACATATACACTAATATTTTACCTTAAAATAAGCACATTGTCAACAAATATATTATGTAAAACTATTTTTCTCTTGGATTAAATGTTGATATTTTATTTAATTCTTCGAATTTTTTTCTTTCTTGTTCTGAAAGTTTTTTCGGAACCATTATTTTTACTTCTGCAATTAAATCTCCCCTAGTTCCTTTTCCATCTTTATATCCTTTATTTGGTATTCTTACTATTTCTCCACTTTGTATTCCTTGCGGAATATATACTTTAGTTTCTTCATCTATTGATTGTATATTAACTCTAGTCCCAAGAGCTGCTTCCCAAGGTGTTATTTGTAAATCTGTATATATATCACAACCCCTTAATTTAAATTTTTTATCATCTTGTATGTTTATTTTTATAAATAAATCTCCATTTTTAGCTCCATTAATTCCTGGTTTTCCTTGTCCTATTAATCTTATTTTTTCTCCATTTCTAATCCCTTGTGGTATTGCAACCGTAAATGTTTTCATCCTTCCATCTATAGTTCTTAATGATATTTTTTTATCTAATCCGTAAAATGCTTCATATATAGTAGAGTTTATTTCTGTTTCTACATTTTCTCCTCTTAATGGTTCTTTTTTATTATTCTTTTCTGTTTTATCTATATTTCCGAAAAATATATTTGCTATTGAATTTTTTCCCTTAAATGTAAATTTTCTACTTGTTAAATTTCTAGAATTCCATACTCTATCATATTTTCTTTTAGCACTTGGTGTAGATAATGTTCTATATGCTTCATTTATGTCTTTTATTCTTTCTTCGGCTAGTTTATCTCCTACATTTAAGTCTGGATGATATTTTTTTGCTGCATTTCTATATGCAATTTTTATTTCATCTATTGAAACTCTACTTGTTTCTAATCCTAGAATTTTATAGTAATCTTTATAAATCATTTGACATCCTCCCAATAATCAGGTGCTTTTATTATATCATAAAAATAAAAAAAATCCATAGTTTTATGGACTTTTTTACTATATAAAATTTATATTTATAACTCTCTACTTTTTATATTTTACTAATTATAAGTTTCAATTATCTATTCTAATTCTGTTTTAACTTTTTCTGCTATATCATAAAACTTCATTCCATTAGATGCTTTAAATATAACCAAATCTTGTGGTTGAACTATTTTTTTTATTAATTCTACTATTTCTTCTTTATCCTCAAGATAATACACATTTTCTTTTTTAAATCCTTTTTCTTTTGCAGAATTAACTATATATTTTGCATTTTCTCCACTACATATTAAGATATCTATATTATTTTTGCAAACGATTTCTCCTATTTTTTCATGTATCTCTTTTGAATATTTCCCTACTTCAAAAATATCCCCAAGCACAGCTATTCTTCTATTTGCTTCTATATTTTGAACATATTTTATTATTGCCTCTACAGATTCTACACTTGCATTATATGCATCATTTATTATTTTTATTTGATTTTTTAATATTTTTATATCCATTCTATTTTTAGTCAATTTAAATGTTTCTATTCCATTTTTTATCTCTTCATTTTTTATATTTAATAATATTCCAACTTCTATTGCACACAAACTATTTAATACAAAATGTTCTCCCCCAACTGGAACTTCTATTATATTTTCTTGATTTCTAATTTGTATTTCAACTTGACTTTTATCTTCCTTAACAATTACATTACTAGGTTGAACATCACTAGGCTTTTTTATTCCATAAGTTTTTATTTTGAATTTTTCTTTGTTCTCTATAGCCCATTTATGTAATAAATCATTGTCATTGTTTACAATAATATAGGGATTTTTTGCACCATTTAATATTTCTAATTTTGCTTTTAAAATATTTTCCCTAGATCCTAAATTTCCTATATGTGATGTACCTATATTAGTTATTATACATATATTAGGTTTTGCAATTTTTGATAACAAATCTATTTCTCCAAAATGATTCATTCCCATTTCTAATACCATTGCTTCAATATCTTCATGTGCGTTTAATATTGTAAAAGATAGTCCTATATTATTGTTATGATTAGCTATTGTTTTTAAAGTCTTATATTTTTGAGAAACTACATTTGCTACAATATCTTTCGTACTAGTTTTTCCTACGCTTCCTGTAATTGCAATAACTGGTACTTCATATAAGTCTCTTTTGTAACTTGCTATTTTATACAAAGCTTCTAATGTATTTTCAACTATTATAATATTTTTATCAACATATTTATTTATTTCTTCTTCACTTATTTTTACATTTTGTAGAATAACTCCTTTAGCACCTTTTTCCAGTGCTTCTTTCCAAAATAAATTGCCATCAAATTTTTCTCCTTTTATTCCAATATATATATCCCCATTTTTGATAGTTCTAGTATCTTTAGAAAAATTTATACATATCTCTTCATTGTTTCCAGTAAGTAAATTTCCTCCTGTTATATTTATAATATTTTCTATCGTTAACTTTTTCAAATTTATCACCTCAATTTTTTATTTGTTACATTATATTATTATCTTATATTTTTTGCAACTATGATAATTACAATTATATTACAACATCAATACTTTAATATATAGTTTTTACTTTGATTTACCACTTGAATTTTTGACATTAGTTCTCGAATTTATTATAATAGTTTTAAAAAATAGAAACACATCTATAAACTTGAAGTATTATAAAAAAATCAAATAAAACTCTAATTTTTTAATTAAACTTCACACTTCTGATGTGTTTTTTATACATATATTACTTTAATCTTCTAATTATTAAATTTATTTGTTATCTTCAACAGCCCTATTAGCAATCTCTATAGCTTTTGTAACAATACTACCACAATCTTTTGATGATACATTTTTCCAACTTCCACCATCTTGTTTTACTTGGTCATAAACACCTAATTCCTTTGCTATTTCTTCCTTTAAATTTTCAGTCATTAATTTATTACTCATTTTATATTCATCCTTTCTGAAATTTAATTTAAAAATTTCATTTAATTTTTTATAAACTAAAAGTTTATATTATTATTATTTATTTTTTTTCATTTTTTATTTTAACAATTTTTTCTTTCTTTATTTTTTTATTTTTATATACTATTTTTCGACTAAATATGATATAATGAAAAAGATTCATTACTAAAGGAGAATTTTATGAGCAAGAATAATATAAAATTAAAAGAAGAAAATAATATAAATGATGTAAAATCTGGTAACAAAGAAACATCTGAAAATTTAAAAACAACAGTTGAAACAATTGAAAAAAATAATTCAAATAATAAAACTTCAAAAAATACTATTCCTAAAGAAATAGTTAAAGAGATTCCTAAAACCGAATTTCGACCTGTAGAAGATTACTCAGTTGCTAAAAATAAAAGCAAAAATTCAAAAACAAATAAAATCTTTGCTTTTTCATTATTAGCAATTATTATTTTGTTAATTATCTTATTTTTAGGCTTTACATATTTTAATTATAAAAATACAAATATTGTTTCTGGAATTTCAATAAAAAATGTTGATATTTCTGGCCTTTCAAAAAAGCAAGCTAAAGAAAAAATACAAAATTATATAAATGAAAAACTTCCAGAAAATATTGGTTTAATACATAATGATTTTGAAACTAGTATTCCTCTATCAGCACTTAATATTAATTTTGATATAGATTCTTCTATCGAAGAAGCTTATAATATTGGAAAATCTGGAAACATCCTTCAAAATAGTTTATCTGCAATTAAGGTATATTTTTCAAATATTGACATAGAACCAACATTTTCTTTAGATGATAATCAATTAAACACTATGTTAGATGATATTTCATCAAAACTTCCAGACACAGTAATAGAAAGTAGTTATTACATTGATGGTAAAAATTTAGTCATAACTAAAGGTTCAGAAGGAAATATTGTCAATACTAATCTTATGGCTACTTATATAAAAAATGGTATTTTAAATTTAAACTTAAAAAATAGAAATTTAGAAATATCTACTCTTAAAAAGCAACCTTCAAAAATTGATATTGAAAAAATACACAAGGAAATTTATAAAGAATGTAAAAATGCATATTATACGCAAAATCCTTTTGCAGTCTATCCCTCAGAAAATGGTTTAGACTTCGCAATTTCAATGGATGATGCCAAAAATATTTTAGAAGAAGAAAATAAAGATGAATATATAATTCCTTTAAAAATATTATATCCATCAGTAACTACAAATATGATTGGAACAGAAGCATTTCCAGATTTATTATCTACTTACTCTACTAAATATTCCGCTGGAAATACTGGAAGAACTACTAATTTACAATTAGCAGCATCAAAAATTAATGGTACAGTTTTAATGCCAGGTGAAACTTTTTCTTACAATCAAGTAGTTGGTGCCAGAACTATTGCTGCAGGTTACAAAGAAGCTCCAATATATGTTAGTGGCCAAGTTGTTGACGGTTTAGGTGGTGGTATTTGTCAAATAACCTCTACACTATATAATGCTGTATTATATGCTAATCTACAAATTGTCGAAAGAAGCAATCATCAATTTGTTCCATCTTATGTTACAGCTAGCCGTGATGCTACAGTTGTTTATGGTTCAATTGATTTTAAATTTAAAAATAACAGAGACTATCCAATAAAATTAGTATGTTCTGTTTCTGGTGGGCTTGCAACATTCCAAATTTTTGGATTGAAAAGCAATAATGAATATGATGTAGAAATTTACTCACGTGTAACTGGCTCTTCAAGTAATTCAACATATTCTGAGGCCTACAGAATTTTAAAACAAAACGGTCAAGTAGTAAAAAATGAATTACTATCAAAAGATACTTACAAAAGACATTAATATTTATATAGAGGTAATTATAGTAATAATTACCTCTAATATTATATCTAATTCATGAAAATCCTAAAATTTTTTAAATTATATATTAATCAGTTAAAATTCCATTTCCGTGTATCTATAATAACTAATATGTCTTCCTCTCTTCCATTTTCTGCATTAATATATACTAAGAATTGTCGATTATTAACTGTTCCCTTAAATTCATAACACAATTTTTCAGTTTTCCATTCTGTAGGAATTATTGCCATTTTTTCACTTGTTATTTCTAACTTTTTATTTAAATTCTGTTTTGCTTGTTCTTTTGAAATTTTTATATTGTCTATATTTCTTTCAGTATGATTATTTAAATAGCCCGTTGTTTCTATCCCTAACACTTCCCCTGTATCTAATGCTACTTTAACTTTTATTAAATCAGAATATACAATAACATCTCCTTGTTTATAAGCATAATTGATAGTAGTTACACCTTCTTGATTTATATAATATGTTTCTTCCATGTTTTCAAAACCTTTTCTCTGTAAAAATTCTTTTCCTTTTTGTACTGCTTCTTCTTGTGTTATTACTTCAGAATCTACACTTCTATTTGTATTCATATAAATTATATGTCCACCTTTTTGTGATATAGATATATTTATATTTTGGTTATCATCTGTATTAATCGAAAAAGTATATGCTGCAATAGAAGCATTTTCTGAAATTCCTAATGAAGATATCTCTTTTATATTATCTTTTTCCACGAAATCTTCTGCAATTTTCTTGGCTTTTTCCTCATCTATATCTTCACCTGTAAGTCCTTTTTTCTCTGAACTTGTTATATGTTCAGAAAATGCACCATCATATATTAAACCAGAATATTCATGAAAATTTTTCTCTAAATTACTAAAACTTTCTTTTGAAATATTGTCAACCTGTTGTGCAAATGCTACTGTTCCCTTTTTAGTTAATTCTCCCCATTGAAATCTACCATTATTTAAATCTGTTGAAAGTTGATTTAAAGTATTTTCTAGTTCTGTACTATATGAATATAGTTCTTCTAATTTATTCATATCCTCATCAGTTAAACTTTCATTATATATACTTTTCCTTGATAATGAATAACTATAATCACTAACCTGATTCAAAAACTTCTCTGTATTTTCTAGTTCTTGACTTTGTATTGGCAACATACTTAAATAACTTTGTGCTAAATTTGCTTCTCTCCATACATTTGTTAATGTTTCTGCGCCATGCTCTGGAGTAGTTGATATTAATGATTTTGCTAAATAGTTTTCCACATTTTGTACATAATCAACTAATTCATAAAACGCCATATTATATGAATTTTCAGAAGCTTGTCTATATTCTTTTTGTTTTTTATATAAAATCACTCCTAGAACTGCAACAACAATTAAAAGAACACAAATTATACTAAACATATTTCCTTTTTTTAATCTTTCTTTCCATTCCATTAATTTATTCATAATTTAACTTTCCTTTCTTTTATAATATTTATTATATACAAAGACTTTGCATCATTTACAAAACCTATGCTTACCAATTTTTTTAACAAAAGGTCTAGACCAAATCCATTTGTTTGTTGCAGTATCTGGATTAAAATAGTATATACACCCACTTGTAGGATCCCAGCCATTCATTGCATCTTGTGCAGCTTTATATACTGTAGAATTTTCTGCTATTTTTTCATTAATTTGCCCATCACTTACAGCCGTAAACGCTCCCGACTGATATATAACCCCTGATATAGAATTGGGAAATCTTGAATCTTTTACTCTATTTAGTATAACAGCACCTACAGCAACTTGACCCTCATACGGTTCGCCTCTCGCTTCTCCATTTATAGCTCTAGCCATTAGCTGAATATCTGATGTCCTTGATGTTGCTGCACTTGTCATATTTCTGTTATTTTTGCTTAAAATTAATATTAATAAAATGCTTACTCCTAAAAAAAATAACATTAATATTTTCTTAGCTAAATTCTTCAATAAATCACCTCTTTTTTTAATCTTTTAATTATAGTTTGTATTTTATACAAAAATTTATTCCATTTTTTGAATTTTTTTTATTTTTATGATAAAATTAGTTGCAATATATTTTTAAGGAGACGATTATGAAAATTTTAATTTTTTACGCTTGTTATGGTGGTGGACATTTTAATGCTGCAAAATCCATAGCTGATTGTTTAGAAAAATATTATGATGATATTGATTTAGAATTAATTGATTGTATGAAATATGTTAATAAAACAATAGAAAAAGTTACAACAACTGCATATAATGAAATGGCAAAAAAAGCTCCATGGGCTTGGGGAAAAATTTATTCTGACTCACAAAAAGGACCTCTTGCACATCTTTCTAGTAGATCAAATAAAATTATGGCTATTAAACTTTTACGTCTATTACGTGAAAAACAACCTGATTTAATAATATCTACACACCCTTTTGGAAGTCAAATGTGCAGTTATTTAAAAAGAAAAGGTAAAATTGAAGCTAAAATAGCTACTGTTATGACTGACTTCGCTCCACATGACCAATGGCTTATTGGTTCAGATTTTACAGATTATTACTTTGTAGCAACTGAAAAAATGAAAAATTATCTTATATCTAAAAATATAAATAAGAATAATATTTTTGCTACAGGTATTCCTTTATCTGAAAAATTTTTACAACAATATGATAGAGAAAAAATTTCAAGTAGTATACACTTAAAACCAAATAAAAAAAATATTCTTTTCTTTGGTGGAGGAGAATTTGGTTTAGGGAAATCCAGGACTTTAGAAATTTTTGAAAATTTTGTAAAATACTGTACTGATATGCAAATAATTGCTATTGCTGGCAAAAATAAAAAAATGAAATTAAACTTTGAAAACATAGTACAAAAATATAATAGAAATGATGATGTAGCTATTTTTGAATATACTACACGTGTACCAGAATTTATGAATATTTCTGATTTAGTAGTAACTAAACCTGGTGGATTAACAACTACCGAAAGCTTAGCTTCTCAGTTACCTATGGTAATTATTAATCCAATACCTGGTCAAGAAGAAGAAAACGCTGAATTTCTTGTAGAAAATGGTATTGCTATTTGGATTAAGAAAAATGATAATGTTGTTGAAGTTTTAGATCAATTATTTAATGATGAACAAAAACTTGAATCAATGAAAGAAAATACACAAAAGTTAGCTAGGCTTAACTCTACCAAGGATATTTGTGACATTTTAATAAATGATTTAGTTTTAATAACAGTATAAAAGAAAAAATAAGAAAGTATCACCTTTCCTATTATATAAAAAAACATTAGAAAATCTTTTTTCTATTATTTTCTAATGTTTTTTTATTTATATTTCTCTTCTTCCTTCTAAAGCTTTAGTTAATGTAATCTCATCAGTATATTCTAAATCTCCACCAACTGGAATTCCATGTGCAATTCTTGTTACTTTAACTCCAAGCGGTTTTATTAATTTAGATAAATACATTGCTGTTGCTTCACCTTCTACCCTAGGATTTGTAGCTAAAATCACTTCTTTTACTGTACCATCCATTAATCTTGATAATAACTCTTTTATTTTTATATCATCTGGTCCCACTCCATTCATTGGAGAAATTGAACCATGTAAAACATGATACACACCTCTAAATTCATGTGTTTTTTCCATAGCTATAACATCTCTCACATCTTCTACAACACATATCGAAGTTTGATCTCTCTTAGGGTTACTGCAAATTGGGCATGGATCTGTATCTGAAATATTGTAACATTTACTGCAATATTTTAAGTTCTTCTTAGCATTTAAAATTGATTCTACAAATTCCTTTGTACTTTCTTCCGAACTATTCAATATATAAAAAGCTAGACGAGCTGCTGTTTTATGGCCAATACTTGGTAATTTTTCAAAGCTTTCTATTAATTTCTCTATTGATGGTGAATATAAAGACATGATTTCCTCCTACATCAATCCTGGTATATTAAATTTACCTAGTTGTTCAGCTTGTGCACTATCTACTTTGCGTAAAGCTTCATTAACAGCTGTTAATATTAAATCTTCTAACATTTCTATATCTTCTGGGTCTACTACATCTTTTTGAATTTTTATTTCCTTTATTGCTTTTTGTCCAGAAACTTTTACATAAATTGCTCCTCCACCAGCTGTTGCCTCAAAATCTTTGCTTGCTAATTCTGCTTGTGATTTTTCCATGTCTGCTTGCATTTTTTTAGCTTCTTTCATTAAACTATTAATATTCATTCCTCCGAATCCTCCCATTCCTGGGAATCCACCTCTTTTTGACATTTTTAACTCCTTTCAAGAATTCAGAATTTTATTCTTAATTCTTACTTATTTTTATTAATCTATAACATTGAATGGTATGTCTGATTCTCTAGCTATATTTCCAATGTCATTTACTTCTCTATTATTTATATTCCCTTCATTTGTAATATATTTTATATTCATTGGTTTTCCTGAAGCCATTGAAACTAAATTTGTTAACTCTTTAATATTTTCTTGTTTTTCCAATATTGTTTTTCCAAATGAAGTCAATCCACCTAAAAATTCTATTCCTACAGTCATATCATTTATTTCTTTTGCCCTAGTATTCATTAAGTTTGTATATAGGACTATTTTTCCATTCTGTTTTAACTTTTTTACTACTTGTGGCCAATATTCTTCAGCTTTATTTGAACTTGCAGCAAATATTTTGCTAGAATTATTTTTTGGAATATTTGTTACTATTTCACTAGATTGAACATTAGTATTTTTTTGTTCTACTGATTTAGCCAAATTAATATTAGGTATTGTATTTTTCTCTTGTGTGATTGGACTAGTCTTATACTGGTTTGTATTTACTGTATGATTTTTTAAATACTTTTCGATTTTTTCTACTCTTGTATTTATGTCGTCATTTTTATTCACATTCAATTTACTACACATTTTTATTATACCTGCTTGAAATATAATGTTTTTCTGTGTTGAAAATTTTATATCATTTCCTAATTCAGAAAATTGATATACTAAATTTATTAATTTTTCTTTATCTGTTTTATCTGATATTTCTTTTATTTTATTAATTTCATCTTGACTATATAACTCTAATTTATTTGTAACTTTATATAATAAAATATCTTTAACATATTTTATCATCTCTAACAATAAATTTGATAAGTCTTTTCCATCATCTAAAACTTTATTAATTGTAATTAATGCATTATCTACATTACAATTAATAACAGCATCTACAATATCATGTACAAATACCATTTTAGGGATTCCTACCAAATCTTTTATTTTATCTTCATCAATTTTATTTTTTCCATCTTGTATACATCTTTCTAAAATTGATAAAGCATCTCTCATTGCTCCCTCTGATAAAACAGCTATAATATTTAAAGCTTCTTCTGTAATATCTATATCACTTTCTTTACAAATCAACTCTAATCTTTTTATTATATCTTCATTTGGTATCTTTTTAAAATCAAACCTTTGGCATCTAGATAAAATTGTTGCTGGTAATTTTTGAGGTTCTGTAGTTGCTAATATAAATTTTACATGTTCTGGTGGTTCTTCTAATGTTTTTAATAAAGCATTAAAAGCCCCTGTTGATAACATGTGTACCTCATCTATAATATATACTCTATATTTTGCCTTAGTTGGTAAAAAATTTACTTCTTCTCTTATACTCCTAATATCTTCTACACTGTTATTAGAAGCTGCATCCATTTCAACTATATCTGTTAATGAGCCAGATAAAGCTCCTTTACATATTTCACATTCATTACATGGCTCTCCATCTTTCGGATTTAAGCAATTAATGGCTCTTGCTAATATTTTTGCAGCAGATGTTTTTCCTGTTCCCCTGCTACCATTAAATAAATATGCATGCCCAACTCTATTTGCCATAATTTGATTTTTTAAAGTTCTTACTATATGTTCTTGTCCAACCATTTCTGAAAAATTTAATGGTCTAAACTTTCTATAAAGAGCTGTGTACCCCATAATCATCACATCCTTTATATTTTTATATAACTAAAAAAATTACTATAATGCTCAATCTCTCTATGGAAAGTATTCCACATAAAGATGAGCTACTTATTGCTGCTTCCTCCCGGACCTGACAAGATTCATAGGTCTTTATTGGATACTCTCCATACAAAGATTAAACATCATAGCAATGACATTATATAATGATTTTTATATTTAATCAAGTATATTTTATTAAATTCTTTTAAAGACTACATCTTTTAAATCTGTTATTTCTTCAGAAGTATTTCCATTTTCCACTACATCACCTGATGGTAGTTTTGTTGATATTGTTGCTGCATATTTTTTTCCATCCTCTAATATTATTGTAAGATTAAATGTAATCTTTATTTCTATATCTTCATTTTTTATATTAGCTTTTTTTAATAATTCATTATGATTTATTTCTTCTTCATCTGATTTATATTTTGCAATATTATTGTTTGAACATCTAAATGCAATTACTCCTCCTTGATTAGAAATTTTTAAATTTTTAAGATTCGCTTGTGTATCCGTAGTATACACTAAATCCTGTACTATATTTTCTTCTTTATATTTAAAAATTACATTTTCTTCTTGTGCATCAGGTTTGTATATTTTTATATTATCTGTATTTTGAGCTTCTATAGTAAAGTTATCAATTTTCACTTCACTGATTAATTCTGTTTTTTTATAATTATTGTTTTTTTCTATATACAAATATAAGTCATTTGCTTGATATATGTCAAAAGACCATTTAGTATCAGTTTGTCCGTCGTCAATTCCTTCCTGTGAACTTATAATAGCTATTTTTTTCAATGTAAATGGCATGTTAACTTCACCTGTCACATTATATCTTAAAACTAACATTCCAGCTATAAACACTATAATTGTTATTATCACTATTATCATGCAAATATGAAAAATTTTACTTTGAGTCAATTCTTTAATTTTTTCTCTCATTATTCCTCCATTTTGTTTGCTTTTTTCATTTTTCTTAGTTCTTTAAAAAAATCTTTTAAAATTTTTTCACATTCTTCTTGTAATATATCTTTTTCTACTTCAACACTATGATTAAAAGTATAATCTTCAAATATATTTAAAACTGAACCAGCAGCTCCTGTTTTTGGGTCCATTGTTCCAATATATATTTTTTTTATTCTAGAATTTATAATTGCTCCTGCACACATTGTACAAGGCTCTAAAGTTACATACATTTCACACTCATTTAATCTCCATGTTGCTAGCTTTTTACTTGCTTTTTGTATTGTTATAATCTCTGCATGTTTTGTTGTATCTTTTTTTGTTTCTTTTAAATTATGTCCCCTCGCAATTATTTCTCCATCTTTAACTATTACACACCCTACTGGTACTTCTAGTTTTTTAGCAGCTTTTTTTGCTTCTTTTATTGCTTCTTTCATAAATTCTTCTGGCATTTTTTAATTATTCCTTTTCATATTATTAATACATCTATCATATATTTTTGTTTTCTTTTTGAATCAGAACTTATTTCCACCATTTTGTTACCAACAACAAAATGGTCAAATTTGAATTAATTACTTTTGGTGTCCCCGAGTGGAATCGAACCACCGCAAGACCGGACTTAGGAGGTCCGCGCTCTATCCAACTGAGCTACGAGGACATATATTTTTTAATATTAAATAATAATGATTTCTTTTAGATTATACAATATTTTTATTGATAACACAAGTAGTAAAATTATTGTTTATTATAGATTAATACCAATAAGGCTTAAAAATATAATCTTGAAATGAAAGTCTATCGTGCACGTAAATAATTTAAAAATTATATCTATTTTTAACCAATAAAATACACCTCTAAAATTAGATTTCAATTCTAATTTTGGAGGTGTACTTCAAAATATAATATTCTATTTTTTATTTTATATTTTTACAATTTCCAACATTGCTTCTTTTAATTCTTCTAATTTTTTAGCTGCTTCTTCATCTGAGCTACCTTTTACTCCCATATATAATTTTATTTTAGGTTCTGTTCCTGAAGGTCTAATACAACACCAATTATTGTCTTCTAATTCATAATATAAAACATTTGATTTAGGTAAGCCACTTTTTGTTACCTCTCCTGTAATCATATCTTTTACTATATCTTTATCTATATCTTTGAATTTTAGTACTTTATATTCTCCAATTTTTTCAATATCTTTGTTACGAGTATTTGTCATTATTTGTTTAATTTCTTCTGCTCCCTCTGCTCCTTCTCTTACAATTGATACTTGTGTTTCTTTGTAATATCCATATTTTTCATATATATTAATCATCTGATCCCATAAAGTTTCACCTTTAGATTTGTAATAACAAGCTGCTTCGCAAAGAGCCATTACAGCTGCTATTCCATCTTTATCTCTTGCATAATCTCCAATTAAACATCCATAACTTTCTTCAAATCCAAATACATAAGTTTTGTCTTTATTTTCTTCTGCCTGTCTCATAATTGCACCTATATTTTTAAATCCTGTTAAAACTTCAAAAACGTCTAATCCGTAGTTTTCACCAATTGCTCTTGTTAAATTTGAAGAAACTATTGTTGTTATTATCATACCATCTTTTGGTAAAATATTTTTTTCATGCATCTGAGATATTCTATATTCTGCAATTAATAAAGCTGACATGTTTCCTGTATAATCTTTATATTCTCCTGTTTTTATATCTTTTGCAAATATACCTAATCTATCTGCATCAGGGTCTGTTGCTAATACAACATCTGCATCTACTTTTTTTGCTAAATCCAATGCTAATTTAAAAGCTTTAGGATCTTCTGGATTTGGATAATCTACTGTCGGAAAATTACCATCAGGATCTTTTTGTTCTGGTACAACATATAAATTTTCTATCCCAATTTCTTTTAATAATTTTTCAGCTACCATATTTCCAGTTCCATGTAATGGTGTATATACAACCTTTAATTTTTTTCCTTGTTCTTTAACAATTTCAGGATTTAATATTAAGCTTTTCAATTTGCTAATATATTTATCATCCATTTCTTTTCCAATAAAATGTAATAATCCCTTGTCTATTGCTTCTTTTTCACTAATTTCTTTTATCTCTGCAAAATTTTTAACATTTCTTACTTTTGCGATTATATCTTTATCTCTAGGAGCTACAATTTGTGCACCATCATCCCAATATACCTTATATCCATTATATTTTGGTGGATTATGACTTGCTGTAATCATTATTCCTGAAGTACATTTTAACTCTCTTATTGCAAAAGATAATTCTGGTACTGGTCTTAAACTTTCAAATAAATAAGTTTTTATGCCATTTGCACACAATATTAAAGCTGTTTGCATACTAAATTCTTTAGACATTCTTCTAGAATCATAGCTAATTGCTACTCCTTTATCCTGTGTTCCTTGTTCTAATATATAATTTGCTAATCCTTGTGTTGCTTTTCCTACCGTATACTTATTCATTCTGTTTGTTCCTGCACCTATTACTCCCCTAAGTCCTGCTGTTCCAAATTCTAATTCTTTATAGAATCTATCTTCTATTTCTTTTTCATTATCTTTAATTTCTAATAATTCTTTTTTTGTTTCTTCATCAAATTCTGGGCTTTCACACCATTTTTCATACTCTTTTAAATATTCCATAATATTCATTCCTTTATCTATATATTTAGGTTTTTTAATCCAGTAAAATTGTTCAATAGTACAACTATACATTTTATGCCAACCTATATGCATAAAAGGGCTGATACACATCAGCCCTAATTATAAATTATTTTAAATTATAGAATTCTTGGTATAATTTTCTTGCTGTTTTAGGGCAATCTACACCTGCTGTATCACTATTTTTTACTGGTGCAAATTCTTCTTCTCTTTTTACTCTTAAAACTGCCATATCATCAACTTCACCAAATGCATCAAATAAAAATGCTTCAAATTTATACGCATTAGGAGAATCTGGTACTACTAAATTACCATCTTTATCAATGTACTTTGCTTTCTTAAATGCGACATGATATGGTAATGGCTCTGATCCCATTCTTTCAATTGCATCTATACTAAATAAATTACATAAAATATGAGATTCTCCATATAATAATTCTCCATTTTCATCTGTAGCTTCTGCCATTTCATCCGTTATTTCTGAATATTCTATAACATTTGGTCTTCCATTTCTTCTACAAAATACTCCTACTTTTTCATGTGGATTAGCTTTTACTACTGATTTACATGCAACTGTTACTTTCTTATCTATAGCCACTCCCATTAAAACTGGATCTACCATTTTTACCAAGCAATTATCTACTCCTCCAATAAATACCCATTTTATCCCTAATTCTCTCATCTTATTAGTCATTTTTGTTCTTACTAGAGATTCATAAATACCACCATGTCCATCTGCTGCTAACTTAATTAGTCCATCTTCACCTATTAATATTTTTCCTTCAGTATCCATCATTGGAAGTTCTCCTTGCTCAAAGAAAAATATATTTTTATTTTTTTGATATCCAAAATATTTATGTTTTTCAAAAAATTCTACTGTTTCTTTATTGTTTTGTTTGCTTGTCATAATAAACCATGGAATCATAACTCCATATTTTTTTCCTTCTTCTTTTAAATTATCACATAATAATTCAAATAAAGATTTATGAGAATCTAAGCCTATATCATAAGTTCCTTTTGGACCATCATGCCCTAATCTTGTTCCTTGACCTCCTGCCATAGTAACTGCAGCTAATTGTCCATTTTTGATTGCTTCTTTTCCAATTGATTCATAATATTTATATTTATCATTTAATTTAAATTTATCTAAATAATCTATAGGGGTAATCACGTCTTCACGATGTGATTTTTTCTCTTTTGTACTATTATATAAACTATTTATTAGTTCAAAATCAATTTCGTCAATTTGTTTCAACAAAGTTTCCTTTCCTTTTTCATCAAGTTTATTAAAATTATTTAATAAATGTTCTTGTCCATTTTTCTTTAATATGGTTTTTGCTTCTTCTAATTTTATTCCCATAAGACTTCATCCTTTCATAACTTTTAAAAATTGAAACTCACACATATATTACACCATAATTAATTTTAAGTCAAATACTAATAGATATTTTTTATAATCTTTTTATCTATTAACATTTGACTTAATCAACTTAATACATTATTTTAATTATATATACTCTATATACGTGTTGTCCCTAGTATTTTGTCATAACTTTTTGCTAATTCTTCCATTTCTTTTTCAACTTCAAAAAATTCATAACAATCTACTGTTTTTATATTATTATTTCCTGAAATCCATTTTTCTATATTTTTATTTACATTTTTTATATAATTTTGCTTTCCTTTTATAAAAATAATAATTTCTCTTTTTTCTTTACTCTTCTTATTTATTTCTTTAAATTTTATTAAATCTTCATTTTTCCAATTTAACTTTAATATTTTTTTCTTTTTGTTTTCTTCTAAATTCATTTTTTTCACTAAATTGTTTACTGTCGCTTCCAAATTATTTTCTGTTAAAATTATAATTTATTTATTACTGTCTATGTTTTTTATAATGTATGGTATACTTATCATTTCAAAATGATAATCGCTTGCATAAAATATACAAGTCTTTTCTTTTGTTTTAATTTCCATCATTAAACATTCCTTTCGAATTAGTATTTTCATACGGAATAGCCAGCTTGTTGATTTTGCTTACTGGTAAATTTTACCATTTTGTTACAAATATGTCAATAATATTTCAATCAAAGTCATCGTTTTTTTTCGACAATGTATATTTTTTCTTTTTTTTGTTAATAATTATCTTAGAAGAATATTTTAGAAAAAAAGTTTATTGGAGGTAACTTATGAAAAAATTTTTAAATTTATTTAATAATTCCAAGGTAAAAATGGCAATAATTTTATCTTTTCTACTATATATATATATTACTTTATGGGCTATTTCGTATAGTTCTTATATTTCTGATGATATTTCAAATTCTGTATTTCGCTTACACGTACTAGCTAATAGTGATAGTGAAGCTGATCAAAAATTAAAATATCTTGTTAGAGATAATTTATTAGAATACATGAATAAACTATGTTCAAATTGTAAATCAAAAGAAGAAGCTATTTCTATTGCTAAATTGCATTCTAATGATTTTAAAGATATTGCATTAAAAACAATAAATGACAATGGTTTTAATTATTCTGTTACAATTAATATTGGTAATTTTGAATTTCCTACAAAACATTATGGAGATATTTCTTTACCTTCTGGATATTATGATGCTTTAAGAGTAGAAATTGGTGAATCCAAAGGGCAAAACTGGTGGTGTGTAATGTTTCCTCCTTTATGTTTTACTGATGTTACTTCTGGTATTGTTCCAGATAGCTCAAAAGAAGAGCTTGAAAATGTACTAACCGATGAAGAATTTTCTATTGTTTCAAATTCCGATAATGTAAATTATAAACTAAAATTTAAAATTTTAGAATTACTTAATAATTCAGGATTACTCACAGCTAAAAAATAGTTGCAATAGTTACGAGTTTATGATATATTAGGACAAATAATAAGATTATTGGGGGTAATATAATTGGAGAAATTAATCGTAAAAGGACCTACACCTTTAAAAGGCGAAGTTACTATCAGTGGTGCAAAAAATGCTGCAGTTGCAATTTTACCGGCAACACTTTTAATAGATGGTGTATGTACAATAGAAAATTTACCTAATATAAGTGATATACAAATCTCATGTCAAATCTTAGAAAAATTAGGTGCTAAAATTACTTGGAATAATGCTAATAGTATTACAATTGATACTACTAATTTAACTACTACAAAAGCACCTTTAGATTTAACAAGTAAATTTAGAGCTTCTTATTACATTATAGGTGCTATGTTAGGACGTAAAGGTGAAATAGAAGTAGGTATGCCTGGTGGATGTAAATTAGGAGCTAGGCCAATAGACCAACATATTAAAGGTTTTGAACTATTAGGTGCAAATGTAACAGTAGAAAAAGGAAAAATATATGCAAAAGCTAAAAAATTAAAGGGCTGCCCTATTTATATGGATATTGTATCTGTTGGTGCAACTATTAATGTTATGCTTTCTGCCGTACTTGCTAATGGGACAACAATAATAGATAATGCTGCAAAAGAACCTCATATTGTTGATGTGGCTAACTTTTTAAATACAATGGGAGCTGATATTAGGGGTGCTGGAACAGATGTTATAAAAATTAATGGTGTTGAAAAATTAACTGGAAATGCTACATACTCTGTTGTTCCTGACCAAATAGAAGCCGGAACATTTATGCTTGCAGCTGTTGCAACAAAAGGTGATTTACTAATAAAAAATTGTATAACAAAACATTTAGAATCTATCACCGCTAAAATTATTGAAATAGGTGGAAATGTAGAAGATAATGGAGATAGTATTAGGGTATGGTGTAATAAAAGACCTAATAGAGCTACTATTAAAACATTACCTTATCCGGGATTCCCAACAGACTTACAACCACAGATGGGCGTTGTTTTATCTTTAGCTAATGGTACAAGTACTATTAACGAAAGTATTTGGGATTCTAGATTCCAGTACACTGAGGAATTAAATAAAATGGGTGCTAAGATTACGGCTCAAGGTAAATCTGCATTTTTTGAAGGTGTAAAAAAATTATCAGGTGCTCCTGTATATTCTTCTGATTTAAGAGCTGGTGCTGCCTTAGTTATTGCTGGTACTGCTGCAGATGGTATTACAGAAATATATAATTTGGAACATATTGACCGTGGATATGAAAATATCGAAGAAAAATTCAGAAAAATTGGAGCAAATATACAAAGAGTAAATGAATAAACAAAGGAAAGAGATAAAATCATGCTAAACTTTTGTAGTCTATATAGTGGTAGTAGCGGAAATAGTTTATTTGTACAAACAGATAATACAAATTTATTAATAGATGCTGGTGTAAGTAGTAAAAAAATTGAGCAAGCATTAAATGATATAGAAGTTGATCCTAATTCACTTGACGGAATTTTAATAACTCATGAACATTCAGACCATGTCCAAGGATTAGGTACTTTTTCTAAAAAATTTGATTTACCTGTATTTGTTAATGAAGAAACATTAGATGCTATGCCTAAACAAAAAGATAAAATTAATAGTAAAAATATTAAAAAATTCAAGGTATCAGAAAAATTTTCTATAGGGGATTTAACTATAAATCCCTTTTCTATACCTCATGATGCCGCAAATCCTTGCGGTTTCACATTATTAAAAGATAATAAAAAAATAAGTATTGCAACTGATATTGGCCATATGACAAATGATATTTTAAAAAATATAGATGGAAGCTCATTTATATTATTAGAATCAAATTATGACCCTGAAGTTCTAAAGTGTTCTCATTATCCTTATTATTTGAAAACACGAATTGCAGGTCCATCAGGTCATCTGTCAAATGAAATGGCTGGTAAAACAATTTCATTTTTGCTAAAATCTGGTTTAAAAAATGCTATGTTAGGTCATTTGAGTAAAGAAAGTAATTTTCCAGAATTAGCATATAAAACTGTCATAGATGAGTTACTTTCTAATAGTTATGATGAAAATTCTTTATCTTTATCTGTTGCCAAACGTGATTCGCACAGTAAAATTATAACAATTTAATTAGAGGTGAATATAATGCTAAATATAGAAATTTTATGTGTAGGAAAAATTAAAGAAAATTATTTAAAAAGTGCCATTGATGAATACTCTAAGAGATTGAGTAGATATTGTAAATTAAGTATTGTAGAGTTACCTGATGAAAAAATCCCTGAAAAATTAAATGACAATATTATTAATATAATAAAAACTAAAGAATCTGCTAATATTAAAAAACACATAAAAAAAGATTCATACATAATTTGTTTAGATTTAAATGGTAAAGAATTTTCTTCTATAGAATTTTCTAAAAACTTAGAATCATTATCATTGCATACTAGTCATATAACTTTTATAATAGGTGGTTCTCTAGGTCTTTCTACAGATTTATTAAAACAAGCTAACCAAAAGATATGTTTCTCTAAAATGACTTTTCCTCATCAATTAATTAGAGTTTTCTTATTAGAACAAATCTTTAGAGGCTTTAAAATATCTAATGGTGAAACTTATCATAAATAACATTTATATTATTTGTAGAGAAAATAACTAAGAAAGAATATAAATCTCACTTGGAAAAAATAGGGGCAAATATTATTTTTTTAAGGATTATATCTAATATATATGGGGGGAAGTGTTATTTCCTCTACAAAATTAAAAACTTTTTATTTGATTTTAATTCGATTTTAAAATTAGTATTAAACATATTATTGATACTAATTTTCTTATGATTAAAAATATTGAAATAAATATTAAAATTTTTATTATCATAATTAAAATTCCTTTTTTGAATTAACTGTTCAAATTATATCCTCGTCCTAAAATTTTGTCAATGTTTTTTAGGATAATTTTTTTAGAAGTCATTGACAAAAAGTTACAATATTCAACATTTAACATAATTTAGATTTCAAGTTATATGTCAAAAAATGCTGAATTTTTATACTTTGAACAAATCAGTAAAAAAGAGTAAAAATTTTTCGCAATAAAAATCAAGTAATAGTAAAAAAACATTAAAGTATGTGATAAAATAAATAAAAAAATTATCGCAAAGGAGCTTATCTCAACAATAACAAATCAATAAGTACTTAAAAAAGCACAATTAAGATTTGATTGAATTATATAACAAATTTATAAAAATGTAAATAAAAAAGTTTATTTACATAAAGCAAGAAAATTTACTCTTTCGTGCTGAAAATTATCTAGAATTATTGTTTTTTGAAGAGTTTTAGCGTATAATGCCTTTATCCTTTTCAAAGGAAATCTTTGAGGAAGGAGGTGTTATTCAAATGACCTCATTTGAATTAATCTGGCGTCTTATAGTATTACTATTAAGTACATACGAAGACAAACAACCAGATGACAACAAAGACTAGAAATAGTCAATGAAGCGAAGAACTACCACTCTTCGCTTCTATTTTTTTGTAAAAAAATAGAACTAAATGCTACCACACATCTAGTTCATGCTATTCAATGACCTCACATGAATAACTTAAGTTAAATATAGTATACTACTTTTTCTAGTATATGTCAAACAATTTTTGAATATCCCAGTAAAAAAGAGTAAAAATCAAGTAATAGTAAAAAACATCAAAGTATGTGTTAAAATAAAAAAATTATCACAAAAGAGATGTTTTTTTGAACAGAAAAGAAAAAACAAATATAATAAAATATAAAGATGAGGAAAAACGGAACAGAGTTTGTATATATGACAGACTTAAGTATAACAAATAAAAAATAAATAAGAGTTTCCTCTTATTTATTTTGATTTAATTCACCTATTTTTTCTGAACATTC
>JABLTL010089713.1_pt1 | contig 26144 bp, 39 predicted proteins | sample 7160151 | NCBI WGS metagenome assembly JABLTL01 (sample SAMN14651223, study PRJNA627086) | human gut metagenome | isolation source: feces | host: Homo sapiens
AATTTAGCAAAAGCATTTTCAAGTATAAAAATACTATAAAAAGGGGGAAAATTCCCCCCCTAATAAATCTTTGCCAAAAACCTACATATTTTTTTGCCAAAAAACTACAAAAACTATTGACATTTACACACCAAATGGAACAATTAAAAAAATAGGTACATTCAAAGGAAAAAGAGCTTTAGTCGGCGATTATCTTAACTGTTCATTTATGAATACAGAAATGGTTTTAGATAGTTTAGGTTTTGAGATAGTTCGTGAAACTGCTGAACCTCGGCGTATGGTATAGAGTTGCAAGAGGCGAAAAATTTGACGTTATTATTACAAATAACATTTATAGAATTGGTTGTGATGGACCAGAACTATTACAAAAATTGGAAAAAATTGAAGGCTTTAACACTCCTGTAATAATACATACTATTTCGGAACAGCCTATTGAATACTTTTTAAATTTAGGTTTTGACGGTTGTTTGAAAAAACCTATAAAACAAGATGAAACAATTGAAATATTGAAAAAGCTATTGTAAAAGGTGAAACTATTGGAAAAGCTGAAAACAAAAATAAAAGCATTTTTTGATAAAATGTATAAAAAATCTATAAATAACTTACAAATCAATGAATGTTTTGGAAATGAAAAACTAACAGAGGAAGATGTCAAAGAACTAATGCAACTAATTGATGAAAAATTTGACGAAAATAATAAAAGGTAGCAATTACTTGCTATCATCTATTTTTATATTTTTTATGTCGTTCAAGTCCATATTGTCAATAGCATATTTAATCATTTCATTTATTATATAATTATATGATTTTTTGCTTTTCTTTGATAATTTTTCAATTATATTGAAATTGTTTTCATCTACTCTTATTGAAAATTGAACTTTGTCTGCTCCACTTGGAATTTTAAATGCCATACTATGCACCACCTTTGAACTATTTTTAGTTTATGTGTGTATTGTATAATTTATTCAAAATTATGTATAGTTTATAAACGAACTATCATTAGTTCATAAATAGTTGAATTCTTTATCAAAAAATGGTATAATATAATTAAGAATATAGCTTAATAAATTACATTTTTATAATTTTATAAATAGAAAGATTGGAGGTGTATAAAAAATGATTGCATTATTATTTTTTATATTATCTTGGATAATTATTCCTATATTTTTATATTTAGTGTATCTTTGCCCTCCTTTAATTGTAATTGGTATTATTGCAGTAATATTTTTCTTAAGCACAGGAGACCAGGATGCTGGTATGTATTGAAAAAATTGGAGGTACACAGATGATGAATATTATAAAATTTATTCTCTTGATTATTGTAATATTTTTATTACGATTAATAGTAGTTATATTGAAAAATATAATATATAATATTAAAAGTGAAAAAAACTCTTTACAAAAAGCAGAGGAGCAAATAACTAAAAACGAAAATAAATGGATAAACAATTTAAAAAATGGGAAGAAAGTAAATTTTGGTAATGCTATAATCCAATGCAAAAATAATATCTTAAAAATTAATGAAAAAAGTTTTAGTATTTATGAAATTAAAAAAATTGAATTAACTTCAAAAACAATTAATGTATGTGAGTACGAAAATATGCCTTGGTCTCATGACCCTATTAACCAAAAACGTCTTCATCGTATGATATCATTAAATCAATATTATGATATAAGAAAGAGCGTAGCAGAAAATTATTTAGATGGAAATTATCCAAGTAGTGGAATAGTATATACTTACGAATTTCATAATAAATATTATCTTCTAATTACTTTAAATAGTGGTAATAAAGAATATTGTTTTATTGGTGAAAATATGGATAGTTTTGAAAAATTGCCAATTGATTATATTGAAAGAAAGATGGTTTTAGATTTAGAAAATTATATTAATGATTTAAAATTCAAAACATAATATTTTCTACCTTTTATGATATTGCAAAAGTTCATAATATAGAAATAATTATATCTAAAAAATAAAAAAAGAAACTTAATTTTTTTTGACTAAGTTTCTTTTTTCGTTTTTTGATACTTTACAATTTATAATTTGTTGCAAAGCCTCCGTACAAAGTAAATTATATTGTTCGTATTATCACTAGATGGCTGGGCTGGCTAGATTCGAACTAGCGCATGCCAGAGTCAAAGTCTCTATAAGTATTTGTTTTATAGCTTTTCTTATTGTTTATTAATGTTACTTAAAGTATTGATTTTTATAGTGTTTTAGCAATTATAATTTTTATTTTTTGATTTAATAATATTTTTAGTTTTTCAAATTTTCTAACGATTTTGTTAGACATTTGTTAGACCTAAAATTTATTAAATTAATAACAGTAGTCTATCTTGTGATATCAAAATAAATTATTACAAATTTTGTAATAATTATATACTTTTGGGAAATATTTTAATTTTATTTACTAAAATATATTCCTTTGTGATATAATAAGAAAAAAACAAATTGGAGGAAATTTTATGGCAATTCCCACAAATATAGAAACATTATTAAAAGGTAATATCGTAGAATCTGCAAGATTAGAATATAAGAAAAACTGGAACCCAGAGCCTATTTTACACTCTATTTGTGCATTTGCTAATGACATAGATAACTGGGGTGGTGGCTATATTTTAATTGGTATAGAAGAAAACAATGGAAAACCAAAATTACCAATTGCAGGTCTTAAAGTAGAAGAAATCGATAAAATTCAAAAAGAATTATTAAACAAATGTAAATTAATCCAACCTGAATATGTACCTATTGTTGAGCCAGTTATATATCAAAATAAACATATATTAATTGTATGGTGTCCTGGCGGCAGTATTAGGCCTTATAAGTGTCCAACAAAATTAGATAAAGATTTTTCAAAAGGTTATTCGTATTATGTTAGAAAAATGTCAAGTACAATTAAAGCAACTCCCGAATTGGAAAAAGAATTATATTCTCTATCTAATCAAATACCTTTTGATGATAGAATTAATCATAAAGCTCAAATTGAGGACTTAAAATTACCACTCATTCAAAATTACTTATATGAAATTAAAAGTAAACTATATGAAGAGTCAAAAAATATGGACTTTGTGGAATTATGCCAAAGTATGCGAATTGTTGAAGGTACTCCTGAATATTTAAAACCTGTTAATGTAGGTCTACTATTCTTCAATGATATGCCACAAGACTTTTTCCCTTATTCTCAAATTGAAATAGTAGATTTAAGAGGTGGCTTAGAAGGCGATAACATGACAGAGAATATATTTAAAGGTCCTTTAGATTACATGATAAAAAGTGCTTTAAGATTTTTGCAAAATTATTTAATTGAAGAAAGAATTATAAAAGTACCTTATCAAGCTGAAGCTATTCGCTATTTTAATTATCCATACCCAGCTATAGAAGAAGCTTTAGTAAATGCAATGTATCATCGTCGGATATGATGTTAGAGAACCTGTTGAAGTAAGAATACTAAAAGATAGAATTGAAATTAGTAGTTATCCTGGTTTAGAACGTTCTGTTCCAACTAGTGCTATGCAAGATAATAATATTCGTGGCAAAAAATATCGTAATCGTAGAATTGGTGATTTCTTAAAAGAATTAAAATTAACAGAAGGTCGAAATACTGGTATTCCTAAAATTAAAAGAGCTTTAGAAAATAACGGTTCTCCTGCCCCAATTTTTGAAACCGATGATGATAGAACTTATTTTATTACTACTATTTTGATACATGAAGGATTTAAAAAGGATACTGAAAGTATACCAAAAAGTATACCAAAAAGTATACCAAAAAATATATCTAAAACTCAATCTAATATTTTGAGCTTAATACAAGATAACGATATTATTACACAACAAGATTTATCAAAGCAATTAAATTTATCTTTACCATCTATTAAGAAAAATATTAAAATTTTAAAAGAACTTGGTATTCTCTCTAGAAAAGGATCTAATAGAAATGGTAGATGGATTATATTAGATGAAATTGGTTATATTAAAAAATTTAGTCAAACTTTTAATACTGTAGATGAAATGTTTGAAGATTTAGATAAATAATTTAATTACACTATGTGATTATCACATCAGCATTTAGAATTTTAAGAGTAGTTTTTCGCAAACTACTCATTTTATTTTTTACGAAAGAAGGTGACATTATGCAAGAAAACAATTTAAAAGGTCTATGGATACCTTATAAAATCCTAACAAATGAACATTTAAGCGACAAAGAAAAATATATCTATTCCCTAATCTTATTCTTTAGTAAAAGCGATGGCTATTGTACCATCACAAATAAATATATAGCAACTATTGTAAATTTATCTGATACAAGAGTATCAAAATTAATAAGTAGTTTATCTAAAAAGAAATATGTTCAAGTAATAACAAACTTTCAAGATACAACTAGGCAAATCATTAATAGAAAAATAATACCACTTGTCAAATATGACAACCCTACCTATTCAAAATCGGCTAATCATATAGACAAAAACAATAATAATTCTAGTTCAAAAGATACTACTCCCCTAGTCGAAAACAACAAGTATATAAATAATAATAAATATAATAATTATAAAAATAGATTCAACGACAATAGAAGAATATATTCTGCTGAAGATTTTGAAAAACTATATGCCAATGATTTTTAAGACTATAACGGTCTTTTTTTATTGCAAACAAATTTTATTTTAGCTTGAAAGGAGCTGATTTTTATGCAAATTCCAAATGAATTATATAATTTATTAGAAAATTTAAGTAAATCTTTAAACAATGTTTTAAAATATCCCTATATTAGTCCTACTGACAAGAAACTAGAAAGATTTTTATATGCATTAGAAAAAAGAAGATTTGAAATTTATGAACAAGTTAAATTTTTAAATAATACCTACCCAGTAAATGAAATTCATTTTATAAACAACGAATATAAAGCAAGTCTAAAAGATAATGTTTTATCTTTATATATACCCGAAAAATTACCTAATCTAAAAAATAGATCATCTTATGCACACAAGCAAATAATTTTAAATATTGTAGAAATAACGAAACCTTATGAAAGATTATTTTATGACAAATTTGTAATTGTGGTTGTAAAAATATTCGAAAAAAGAAAAGTATGGGATGTTGATAATAGAACTGTTAAACCAATTCAAGATGGGCTTATCCATGGTGGAGTAATAAGAGACGATAATTTATTTAATTGTTGTTATATGGTACAGGGATTTTATTCCGATACTCCCCATATTGAAGTTTCTGTTTTAGAAGCTGATAAAATTATAAGCTTTATTAACAATAATTTACCAGATATTAACAAATGACCATAGCAAAATTTTAGAAAATTTTTTCAATATTTTTTTGCTATGGTCATTCATAACTAGAATATTGATATTTCAATACTTACAACATTATTTATTCTAAATTTATTTGTCTAGAGTAGAGGTGTCATATACGAAAGTATATGGTACCTCTACAAAAGTACAGTTTATTGAACAGGTAAGTGGATGATTAGTAGATTTAATTTTTATAAAGATTGGAGGTGTGATGAAAATGGAAAAAGGATTAGTTTTACAAGAAAGAGATGTAGAGTTATTAGAATTTTTAGCGGAATATAAGACAATTACTTTAGATAACACAAGATATATTTATGGCACAAAGACCTATCAAGAAAAAAGAATATGTCATCTAGTAAAAGAAAAATATTTAACTAGGCTAAAACATAGAGAAATTTCATTAGGTAAGAAAGGAAAAGAATTTTTAGCTGAAACTGGTACTGAGATTAAAGTACATTGTAGAAATCCAAATAATATGGAAAGATTAAAAGTAATTAGTGATATTGCGGCATTTACCAATTTTAGTAATACCATGAACTTTATCCCTAGTTGGCATTTAAAAGATAGAAATTCTCCTACACAAGATTCCAGAAGATATTTAGGTCTTTTAACCTTTGACCAAAATTTCTATACTGTTTATTCTGTATATGGAGAAAAAGATGATAAATACATTACTTCTCTTTATTATGACTTAAAGAAAGAACGAGAAATTTATAATTCTATTATTTTTACAAATGATAGAGAAAAAATATTATACCATAAAAAACGGTTTTGGTTTTAGTGATAAACACCTGTACCTAATTGAATATAATGACTTTAATAAAAAAATCATTCGAAATTATGATAAAATTAGAACCTGTATAGTCAATGATTTATCCCAAAGGCATCATGTTGAATATACTGATTTTAGACATATGGACTTTTTAGTAGATAACGAACTTTACTTAAAAATGATGTTATTTTTAGACATTAATCAAATTGGCTATTTATCTAATTTTATTGATGTTAATTCTCGTTATCAAGATAAAATGTATTTTATTTGTTTTCCAGAAGATGAAAAATATTTGACGGATTTAATTAAAAATTGTCATACGATTATGATTGAAAAATCTACCATTGAGGAATACTTAAAGAAAGATTACATTGAATTAAATGGTATGAAAATGGATTGCCCTACTGAATAGCACTTTAATAAGAAATAAATATGGAGACTCCCAATAAATTCGTCCTAAAGGCAATATAGTATTGCCTTTCAATATGTAATCTTGTTATAAAATAAAGTAAAAATTATTAGGAGTTTTATAATATGAGTGGTAGTAGAAAATTAAATAATAAATCTAATGTAATCGCTGAAAATTTTAAGCAGTTCCGACAAGAAAGTGGCTATTCCCAACGTGCTTTGTGCGAAAGATTAGAATTAATGGGATTACAATTATACAAGGCTGATATCTATTCCATTGAACATAATAAGCGTTCTGTAAAAGATTTTGAATTATTAGCTTTTTCTATTGTTTTCAATAAACCAGTTGCAGATTTCTTTAAAAATGTAACAGATTTTGAAGAATAAATTTTGTATATTATGTACTAAATGAAAGTTTATAAATGGCTATTAAACTTATATTTCTTTTATTTAGTACTTTTATTTTTTACTTTTAATCCCTCAACTAAACCTATTTTATAGGCTAGATGTACATCGAAATCACATAATTCATAGATTAATCCCTTTATTTCTTCTAATTCGTTTTTATTGTTTGGTCCCAACTTTTTTGCAAGATTTTTATATTTTGTTTCTAATTTTTTTAAAGTTTTTTTATATTCTAAACTGGTAGAATATATATCTTTGCAATTTTCTATCTTGGTATCGATATTTTCATCATATAGAGTTAACGATAAAAAATCTTTTGAATCGCTGGTTTTCTTAATATACTCTAGATATATTTGCCTTCTTTTTTCAATATCCTTTTTTACCTCTTCTATTTTTTCATGCTTATTCAATACCTCTAGTACATCGATAAACTGTGCTAGCATAAATAGTTCTGTATCTCTTGATTTCTTATCTATATTATTCACTTTTTTTCACCTCACCCTCTTTTAAAATTTTATCACTTTTTTATTATTTCGGCAAGACTTTCTTGTCGTTCTGTGCTATAATATTTTTATAAAAATTAAAAATCCTTTATCTCTCTATATTTACGGATTTTACAGGAGGTAATTGTTTTGAGTAAATTATATAATACCTATCTTGCCCTAAAAAAGCAAGATTCAAAAACTATTTATTTATTTAAAAGTGGCATTTTCTTTCTTGCCCTTGATAAAGATGCCTATACTTTATCCGATATTTTTCATTTTAAATTAGGTAATTTAACAGATACCATTGTAAAATGTGGTTTTCCCTGTTCTAGTTTTGATAAGTACTCCAGTTTATTTAAAGTTCATAACTTAACGATAAAAATAATTGAGTTAGAAAATAATACGGTATATCATTTTCATGACTATCAGCAAGGCCAAACCATAACAGAACTATTGAAAACTATTTCTTCTGTTGATATTAACAATTTATCTATCACAGAGGCTTATCAGTGGATAGAAGATTTAAAAAATAAAGCAATGGATATTAGCAATTAATCCTAGAATATCTATGCTGGAGGTAATATGAAAAGAAAAGGAAATTTATATGAAAATATATGTAAAATAGATAATATAGAAAGTGCATATCAAGAAGTATGTAGAAATACAAGAAATGAAAGAAGAGTCTTCAATATGAAACAATATAAATCAATCTATATTTCTCGAGTTCATGATACATTAATAAATAAAGAATATAAAGTTGGTCCATATAACAAATTTACTATATTTGAACCCAAAGAAAGATTAATTGTAAGTCAAGGAATACAAGATAAGATAATAAATCATTTGGTTGCAAGATATATTTTATATCCTGCCCTTCTTCCTTGTCTTATTGATACCAATGTAGCAAGCAGAAAAAATATGGGAACTAAAGCTGGAATTGAATATGAACAAAAATTTATAAGAAAATGTAATATTAGGTTTAAAAAATATTATATTTTAAAATGTGATATTTCTAAGTTTTTTGCTAGTATAGACCATGATATACTAAAAGAAAAATTAAAAAGAAGAATAAAGGATAAAGATGCATTAAAAATAGTATTTGATTTGATTGATAGTAACGACCAAGGATTATATATCGGATCAATGGCAAATCAAGCACTAGCCATTTTCTTTTTGAATGATTTTGATAGATTTGTAAAAGAAGTTTTAAAAATAAAATACTATGAAAGATACCAAGATGACGTCTTGCTATTCCATGAATCTAAAGAGTATCTAAGGTTTTGCTTTGAGGAGATAAAAAAGTTTTTGGAAAAAGAAAAACTAAAATTGAATGATAAAAGTAGAATATATAAAAATACAGATAATTTTATGTTTCTAGGAAGAAATAAAAAAGGTGAATATATACGATACAGAAATGTAAAAAGAAAAATTAAAGCTAAACATTATTTATATACTAATGGAAAAATTAATTTATATAGTCTTTGCAGTAGTATAAGTTGTTATAACACTTTGTTAAAGAGAGATGTAACTTCATCCCTACCTCTATAAATTTCTGTGTTTTTTCTCAGCTATAATATTTTTAAAAAAGATACTGTTCTTTCACAGTATCTTAAAAATAGTCCTAGCCATAAGCTCCCTTTCAATAAAATTTACTAACAAACTTTGGCATCTATTTTTGTTTTATAGTTAGATTAAAATCTAGCTAAAGGAATTGGTTTGTTTCTTTAAAGATTCTCATACTTCACTCTCAAAAAGTGAATATATCCACATTTTTTTAAAGAATCTAGCGGGGACACCCCATTGTTATTGTTATAGTTGTTGTTGTTCAAGTTCGCGTTGTTGCCGTTCACATTGCACACATTGTTAGAGTTATTGGCAGAAGGAGAAGCCAGCCACATCCAACCAATCCCTATTGAATTATATATGATTTTTACTTCCTGTCATGGAATTAACCCAACCAACTGTGTATTTTGTTATGTCATCAATTTTATTGGCAAGTTTTAAATATTTTTTTGAGGTTATCATCTCTTTATCTAATGATAGATTCAATAAGAAATCTATTACTTTTATCTTTGCCAATACTTTTTGTAAAAGTTGTATCTTTGTTTTTACATCTTCAATTGAATTTGCCTCATAAGATAATTCTAAAATGTCAAAACTGTTTGTTTTTATTCTATTTTTCAATTCTATTTCTTTTTTTGGAAAATTTTCTAATTCTTTATCTATCATAATTAGTAATTGCCTAATAAATTCTATTACTTTAAATTTCTCCGTTCTCATCTAATATATCTTCCATCTTCTTTATTATCGTTTTAAATTCTTCTTTTCCTATATATGTTTCTAGTTTTTCTTTTATTTTGTTTATTTTATTTTTTTGTTTTTCTACTAAATAAGCCTTATTAAATTCTTTTTGATAGGTATTTAAATTTCTGTTATCACTTTTTTCATCAACATCATAATTATTTCTTGGGTCTATGATGAGATAATTAATCTTTTTTTCTTCCAAAGTTGAAACAACCTTTCCGAAGTACTTTTTTAGAAAAGCCACAAGTAGGAACATTTTTTGTCCTTTTAATCATATAGTCAAATGTTGATGCTATGATATAGCTATCTTTTCCAAAGGTATTACAAAACGCTCCCACCTTAAATATTAATACATAATCTGGATGAATTTGCTTTATTCTTTGTGCCATTTGCGTGATACCCATTTTAGCTCCTTTTATACCCCCAGTGCCATCAGACCAAAGGCCTGATAGCACCAACGTATTTTTTGAATTTTTTGCCGATTTCAAATCATTTCTTTTTTCTATTCTTTTACTTCAGGTATGAAACTAGATTTTAGAGAAACTAGCGGGGACACCCCATCGCCATTGTCACAGTAGTTGTTGCCCAAGGCCGCGCCGTTGCCGCTCACAGAGCACACATTGCCAGAGTTAGCGGCAGAAGGAGAAGCCAGCCACCAATATCCAGTTTTACTTGCAGTTCCATTTTCAGTTTTTCCACAATACATACTATTATATCTTGTATAATTTAAACTATCAGTCCCAGTCCAATAATCACTGTTTGATATGGTTGATTGTGCTCCGTTTAATGTATAAATATATCCTGGTGCAGATGTAGCTCTATAAGTTGCTCCTAAAGTATAAACATTAGAATCTGTTATTCCATTGTATGCCTGATTATATGATTTTACATACATCTCTACACTTGGTCCACCTATTACATAATTTGCATTTTCCGAATTATAATATCCATTCCATGGTAATGATGTTGTTGTTGTATAATTGTCTTCTGTTACTGGTGAACATAGATATGCTGCTGCTTTTTCATTAGTGTACCAACCACTCTCACTAGTTCCTCTTTCAGTTGCCCATAAAGGATTCATTGTTCTTACCTTTGTATTTGCCGAATCATATGATGCATAATTATTTAAATTATAACTTGTACTACTAAAATCTGCCTTTAAATAAATTGTATTATATCCATCTTTAAAATAATTATCTTTATCAACATAGAATATTCTATAGGTATTGGTATCACTATCACTTGCCTTATAATTTGTTACTTTCTTTCCATAATAGTCTTGTGGATTCGCTCTAATTTCAGCTATTATTTCTGGGATTTTTTCTACTCCTCCATTGCTATTTATTTCTATATCATATCCATTTAATGTTACTGTTGCTGGTAAGTTAGCTATTTTATTACTATCTGATAAAGCATTTCCATTATAGATTAAACCATTTATATTTTTCAAATTTTTATTTAATTGCTCTTTATCAATTGTTCCATCTATCCCATAACTACCTGCCACTTCAACTTGTACTCTTTCGATTGATTCAGCCTCTGTGGTTTTATCTTTTGCCTTTCCTGCTTGATTTAATATCCCATTGTCTCCTGTTAATGTAGCAATCGTTACTCCCGCAAGTATTAGAAGTACAACAATTGTGATGACAAGGGCTATCAAAGTTATACCCTTACGGTTTTTTTGCATTCTTTTTTGTTCCATTTTTTCTACCTCTTTCTTTTGTTTTATTATTAGCATTTTTAAAAATACTATTCTTTTTATATTTTAACTTTATATAACGTTAAATGTCAATACAAATTATAATATTTTTTATTTGTGTGTGTTCTTAATACACAGTATAGCATAAAAATTATTATAAAATCAATAAAAATTAAAAATTTTTTTACTTTTATTTTTCATTTTGTTATTTTTTGTTGATTTTTGGAGGTTTTTAGCATGAAAAAATTTAATAATTGTCGTAATGTAATTGGTAATTTAGTAAAAAAACATAGAGAAGAAAAACATTATACCAAAGCTGATTTATCTCATAAATTAGAATTACTTGGCATTGAACTGGATCGTTTTGAATTGTATAAAATTGAAACAGCTAAGACGAGTGTAAAAGATTTTGAGTTAATTGGTTTATGTATTGTTTTAGATATCGATTTTGAAGAATTAAAGAAATTAGTAGAAGATGCTTCATAAAACGCACAAATACTTTAATTGCATTTGTGCGTTTTATATCTTATTAAATTTTCCTTTTCATTGCTTATTTAGCCATTTCATAAATTCTTCTTTCGAAATTTCTTTTAATTTATAAGCATTTTTCTTGTCTTTTCCTTGGTTCTTAAATAAATTATATTCTATTTCAAAACTTCCACCTTTTGATTTAGCTAGTGCCTGTTTTTTCTTATATACCTTTCTATATAAATTATAAGCTTCATCTTTTTCTAGATTTTTAGTAAATACTTTACTTGCTCCTATTTCTCTACAAGTTTTGTTATCTTCAAAAACATTATCACAATAGATTACTGCTGAATTTGTTGTTAGAAAATATTTACCACAATTCTTACATTTTTTAAGATATGTTTTTTCTTGTAAAATAAAATATAGTTCTAAAAATAATATGTTATAAAAATTATCTATCTCATAAATCTCTTGAATACCATATCTGTTATTGTCTTTATCCTTTATAATTCGTATTAACTCCTTTTCTGTTATTTTAGATGTATCTTTATTTATTTTTATCACTTTATTAAATTCATTATATTTTAGAATTGGATACTCTTCTACATTCTTTGTATTGACAAATATATGCAATTTTTCTAATGGACTTAAATCTTTTAATTCTTTTTTCTCATTAAACAAGCAATATTCCAAAATATCAATTATTTGGCTTTTAAAGCTTTCAAATTCTTCTTGATACTTACTATATAGCTCTTCCATTTTATTATCTAATTCTTCCATTTCGTTTGGATTTAAGGCTAATATTTCTTTTCTTTCCTTTTCTGTTAATAATGTTTGAAATCCATAAAATCTAAAAATGAAATAAGACATTTCTTTTAAGTCTTTTTGTATAAAATCTAAAACTATACTTCCTATTTTATTAGGTTGCTCATATATCTTTGTTGTATATTGGTAATTTCCTTCCTCATTTGTTTCATAATCTAACATAGGAACTTTTATTTGTTCTTCTTTTAGTTTTTCATTTATGTATAATTCTATCTTATTATTTGTTTCCATCTTTCCTCCAAAAAAACTTTTATTTTTTTATAAAAACTATTGACATTTATGACAATAATATGTTATAAAATAAATTGTCAGCAATATTGTTATTTATTGTTTATTGTCAATATTAGTATACATTATATAAACACTCCGTACTTTGACATTTTTTCTACAAATTAATTCGTTAAAAGTCTTGAAATCAAGGCTAATTTTTTTGTCAAATATTTTCTCGTTTTCTCTTGTGGTTTCTTGTTGTTTATGATATAATATAAAAAATTTATAAAAGAGGTTTAAAAATGTATTTAAAAAAAAGTAAAAATAATAAAACAGGCAGAACTTATTTATATATCGCAGATGGATATCATGATAGAGAAAAAGGCTATACAAAAACGATAACAGTTAAATCATTGGGATATCTTGATGTGCTTGAAAAACAATATGAAGATCCCATAGCCCATTTTTCTGAAGTTGTAAAACAAATGAATGAAGAAAAAAAGCAACAAAATTTATCCATTCCACTTCAATTATATTTGGGCGAAAAATTAGAATTAAACACAGATAATTCATATAATTATGGATATATAGCACTTTCAAAAATTTATCATGAATTAGAAATTGATAAATTTTTAATAAGTAAATTTAAAAATAGAAATGTATCAGAATTTAAAATTAATAATATTATGAAATTGTTAGTATTTGCCAGATGTCTATTCCCTGATTCAAAAAAATCCACTTATGAAAATAAAGACTTATTTTTTGAAAACACAGATTTTTCACTAAAAGAAGTTTATAATGCTTTAGGCTACTTAGAACCATTTAAAGAATCTATTCAACACTTTATATATGATCATATTGAGGAACAATATAAACCAAAGAATGAAGCCGTTTTCTATGATGTTACGAACTATTATTTTGAAATAGATGACCCTGATGAAATTAGAAAAAAAGGAGTTTGCAAAGAGCATAGACCAAATCCAATTGTTCAAATGGGATTATTCATGGACTCTTTAGGATTACCAATGTGTTACAAATTATTTGAAGGAAATACCAATGACTGTCTAACTTTAAAACCAATGGTACAAGAATTACAAAAAAATTATAATGTTGGAAAGGTTATTGTTGTCGCTGACAAAGGATTAAACACAGGAAATAATATCGCTTACAACAAAGCCATTGGTAATGGGTATGTTATGAGCCTTAGTATTAGAGGAGCTAATAAAGACTTAAAAAATTATGTTTTAGATGAAAACGGTTATCAATACAATGAAGATAAAACTTACAAAAAGAAATCTCGTAAGTGTCCAAGAGAAATTATTATAACAAAAAAAGACAAAGATGGAAAAACGATAAAAATAAAGCACAATGTAGATGAACATCAAGTTGTTTTTTGGAGTGCCGACTATGCCAAACGTGCCAAAGCTGAAAGACAACCAGCTATAGACAAAGCCAAAGATTTAATTGGTAATGTTCAAAAATATAATAAGAAAAATTGTGTTGGTGCTAGCAAATATGTAAAACATCTGGTTTTCGATAAAAACACTGGTGAAATTATCGAAGCAAAATCTCAACTTTCACTTGATGAAGATAAAATTGCTGAAGAAGAAAAACTAGATGGATATTATATGATAGTATCTAGTGAATTTGACAAAACCCCTGATGAAATTATTGATATATACAGAGGACTATGGCGAATAGAAGAAACCTTTAAAGTTACAAAAAGTGAATTAGATGCCAGACCAGTTTATGTATCAAGAAAAGAACATATAGAAGCACATTTTTTAACATGTTATATTGCATTAGTATTATCAAGAGTATTGCAACATAAACTTGATAAAAAATATTCGGTTGGAAAAATACTTGAAAGTCTTAGCAAATGTAATTGTTATCAAATTCAAAGTAATTATTATTTATTTAATTATTATGATGATGTTTTAAATGATATTGGAACTATATTAGATTTAGATTTTTCTAGAAAATATATGAGATTACAAGATATTAAAAAAAATTTAGGAAATGTGAAAAAATGATTATTTTCACAAGAACTTTCGGAAACAATTTACGCACCTAACTTAGTTGATATGACTAGGTTACAGGTGTGCATTTCCATTTTTTTACTGTCAAACTCAGGATATTAGTATACATTATATAAACACTTTTTTCAAGTCTTTATATAAAGTTTTCTATATTTAAAAAATGTTAGCAAATTTTTGCATTATAACTTTAGGAGCTGATTTACCCTGAAAAAAATGGATTTAGAGCGAAATGAATTAATCTATAATTTGTATTTTAAAGATAAACTAACAGTATCAGAAATTAGTAAAAAAGTAAATTTATCTATTAGTCAGATTAGCCGTATTCTATCTAAGTCCTCCCTTTATCAGCAAGAAAAGTCTAGCAGAAAAGAAGAAAATCATAAAAAACACAAAGAACAAGCAAAAGAAATTATGAGGAAAAAAAGATATAAAAAACAAATGGAAGAAAAAGCAATTATGGATAAATTACATAGGCAAGCTGCAATAGAGCTTTCTTATTTCAGTTCCATATCTAAAGTTGCTTTAAGAAAAAATTGTTCAAGTGCTTATCATTATAATAGTAAAAAGAAAAGATTTGAACGAAAAGATAATATGGCTTATTCAAATGATATGCCTAAAATAATTAAATACTAATATTACATGACTTAATTACTTTAAGTCTATTTTTTATTTTAAAAGAATTGGAGGTGAAAAAACATGAGCGAAAACTTAAAAGAAAATTACAGTTTAATGTTTACTACTTACCCAGATATTGTTGATATCACACAAATGAGAAAAATGCTTGGTGGTATTGGTGTTACTCTTGCTTATAAACTGTTGAAGCAAGGAAAAATAAAATCAATAAAAATTGGTAGAGAATATAGAATTCCCAAATCTTGCATTATTCAATATTTATTAGATATAAAAGAAAACGGCTAACTATGGATTTTTCATTTATATTATGATATCTTATAGAAAATATCATGAGGTAGACTAAATTTAAACTGTTATTTTGGAAAGGAGTTTTAAATGACTATAACAGCAAGTCTACAAGAAAAAAGGGGAATTTATCAAGTTGTATTATCTTATAAAGATAATATGAATAAAAGAAAACAAAAATGGATTTCTACTGGCATATCAGTTAAAGGAAATAATAAGAGATTAGCAAATAAAAAATTAGAGGAAATAAAACAAAACTATGAAAAATATATTTCTCCTACTGTAACTAAACATGAAACGAAAACTAAATTATTTGAAGTTTATATGAAAGATTGGCTTGAATCTTACAAACACAATTTAGAAGAAAATACTTATGATTCTTATTGTACGATTGTAAGTAAAATTGATAATTATTTTTCAGGTAAAAACATTACTTTAGAAAATCTAAAGCCTATTGATATTCAAAAATTTTACGATAGTTTATATAAAAAAGGATTATCTTCTAATACAGTTTTACATTATCATGCAAATATTAGAAAAGCATTAAATATGGCAGTAAAATTAGATATTATTCCAAGCAATCCAGCTGATAAAATTGAAAGACCTAAAAAGTCTCAATATATAGGAGATTTTTACACTTTAGATGAATTACATTTATTGTTTGAAAAATCAAAAGATGATCCTTTAGAACTTGTCATTTTAATTACTAGCTTTTATGGACTTCGTCGCAGTGAAGTTCTAGGGTTAAAATGGTCATCTATTGATTTTGAAAAAAATATAATTACTATCAAACACAAAGTAGTTCAAAGAAATGCAAAGAAAAATAGGTCGATTTTATTAAAAGATAAAACTAAAAATAAATCTAGTTATCGTTCACTACCTTTGTTACCTATTATTGCAGATGTTTTAAAAAAATACAAGAAAAAAATACAAGAAAATAAAAAAATGTGTGGCAATAGTTATATTACAGATTATGAAGATTACATTTGTGTAGATACTATGGGAAAACTTTTTAGACCTGAATATGTAACAGACCATTTTAGATTATTACTTAAAAATAATGACTTAAGGCATATTCGTTTTCATGATTTAAGACATTCTTGTGCAAGTTTATTACTTTCTAAAGGTGTACCTATGAAAGCAATTCAAGAATGGTTAGGTCATTCTACTTATTCTACTACTGCCAATTTTTATACCCATTTAGAGGATAATTATAAAACAGAATCTGCTAATGTTCTAGCAAGTTGTTTAAAAGTTGGATAATTTTAACTTTAAAGATTTTTAATACTTAAAATTACGTTTTACACATTATTAACATTTACTAGAATATTTCGATTTTGTTAGACATTTTGTTAGACAGGCAAAAAAATAAACAACCTTCAAGAACTGAAAGTCGCTTAAACGAATGGCTGGGCTGGGCTGGGCGAGTCTTATACGAACTAGTAGCCAGCTTTTCCTCTAATTCTTCAATTAGAGGGATTTTTTCAGTATATGGTTTATTCTGCGTGTTAAATATAATTGTTATATTATCATCATATAAATATATTTTAGATATTAACACATTAACTAACATTTTGCAATAGTTTATATCGTCAATTTTACCGCTTCTCATTTCTTTCAAAAAGAATTTTATTTGCTGAACTGTTATATCAATTTTTTGCATACCTTCCAATAACAGTTCTTTTTCTATTTCTTTTCGCTCCTCGTCCATCTTTTGTATTTCATCAAAAATTGTCTGTCTTATACTGTCTACATTGCACATTTTCAAACTATCAATTAAGTTCTTGTTTTGTGTTTCATTATCTTTTAATCGTTTTTCTAATCTTTTCAAATTTGTGTTGTCATTTATTTCTTTTTGTGCTAATTCATAAACAGTATTTGCTATTTGTTCTATATTTTCATCCGTCAAAATATTTCTAGCTTTTTCTATAACAATATTTTCAATATAATCTTTTGAAACATTCCTTTTATGACATTTCTTTTTGCGTGAATTATTACAACTATAATAATTGTGTATAGTTCCATTACAAGACGTTCCACTTATGCCGTACCATCATTGCTTTACAATTTCCGCAAAATAATTTTGTGGTCAAAATATATTCTGTTTTAGTCTTTAATCTTGAACGCGAATGTTTATTTTTTTCAAGTTTCTTTTGTATATCATCAAATAATTCGTTATCAATTATTTGTGGAATTACATTTGGTGTTTCTTTTCCATTATGTGTATATATACCAATATATTTTTTGTTTCCTAACACTGTACGAATTTTACAACTTGAATATTTTAAGCCTTTTGTTTCAAGATATTTTCTAATTTGTACTATTGTATTTCCTTTATTATACATTTCAAATATTTTTGTAACAATAGGGGCTGTATCTTCATCTATTTGATAATGTTGTTCTTTGTCTACTTTAAGTCCTAGAGGTATAGTCCCACCATTGTATAACCCTTTTTCTGCATTTATGCCCATACCTCTTTTAACTTTTTGTGAAAGTTCCACTGAATAATATTCTGCCATCCCCTCTAATACACTTTCCATAAGTACCCCAGAGGCATCCTCTGAAATATTTTCTCTTGCTGAAATTACTCGTACACCATTCTTTTTTAATTTATTTTTATTTGTTGCACTGTCATAACGATTTCGTGCAAATCTGTCAAATTGATAGCACAGTACCACCTGGAAATAGTGTTTATTACTATCTGCTATCATTTTTTGAAATTGCTCTCTATTATCATTTGTTCCTGTCATTGCTCTATCAATATATTTGTCGATAACTTCTATATTATTTTGTTCTGCATACTCATAACATACTTTTAATTGTCCGTTCGATAGATTCTTCTCTTTGGTTATGCGAACTGTATCTTGCATAAATCACAGCTTTTATTCTCTCTTTCTCGGACATTTTTACTACTCCTTTTCTTTTTTATATTTTGATTTTGATTTTTTTAAATTCTCTTTTATTTCTTCAAAACATTCCTCTTCAAATAATTGTTGAATAGGTATTTTTTTCCTAATACAAATTTTATTTAATTCATTTGTAATTTTTTCTTCTTCTTTTAGTTCTCCTGATAACATCAAACACACATTTTTATCTTCTGCTTTTGCTGTGAAATAATCTTCAATACTACTTAAAACTGGTTGACAATTTTTTTCTTTCCATCTTTTATTCATTCTATCGTAAATGCTCTGCACTTTTCTTATGTATTTTTTCTTTTCTTTATCTGTCAATTTTGAATTTTCAATTCGACTATACTTTTCTTCAAAAAGTTCTTCGTTTGGTGGTAATTTTTCTTGCTTTATCAAATAGTTAAGGGTTGGTATTAAATATTGTCCTTGATATACAAAGTTAATTTCTTCTAATATTTCGGCTACTGTGTCATCTATTCCTAAAATATCACACAAAGCTCTATAATCACCTTTTAACGTTTTGCAATCTGTTAATCCTAGTAAATAATCTGTAGATGTTTCAAAATATTTTGCAACTTCACACAACATATCTATTGAAATTTTACGACCTCTTTCATAATGTCCTATAAGTGAACTATCTATATGTAAATCACTTGCAAGATTTTCTTGTGTCAAACTTCTTTCTTTTCTTAATTCTGCAATTCGTTTCCCTGTTATTTTGGAATTATACTTATTTGTCATTTTTCTTTCTCCTTAATATTTTTATGACAAAATGAACATATCTATTGTAAATGTGATGTTTTTGTCATATCTTAATTATAAGATGAAATTAAATAAATGTCAAGATAAAATAAAATAAATCTTGAAAATACTGAACTAGGAGGATTTCAAAATGGAAAATGAAGAAGAAATTAGAATATTAAGAAATGCTTATGCTAAAGAATGGAGAAAAAACAACCCAGACAAAGTAAAAGCAACTAACGCAAGATTTTACAAGAAATTAAAAACAAAGAAAGAACAAAAGCTAAAAAATAACAAATAAAAGTACACTTATAAATTTATAAGAAAGGAGATGCGTTTCAATATATGGAACTTTCAAAAAAACAAATCGAACAATTAAGCAAATATATTTCAATATTAGATGTTAAAACATATATTGAAACACATTTGCTTGAATATGAACAGTTTTTGAAGGAAAAGCAACGCAAAGGTGAAGAATAATAATAAGAGAGTATTTCTTTTCATCTTCAAAATTTTGGTGGTAACTCACTAAACATTTTGAAAAAACTTTTAGTTAACATAACGAAAGGAGGTTGTAATGAATTTAGAAGAATTAAAATCATTAAAACAATGGTTTTGCTGGAAATATATAAAGAATAAAGATGGTAAGCAAACTAAAAAGCCTATATCTTATAAAAATACAGTTAGTGGAACAGACGAGAAATTTAGCAAAACGTGGTGTACTTATGACGATGCAAAACCAGCTGTAAAAAAATATAGCTTTGATGGAATAGGACTTGTATTTTTTAATGGTATAGGTGGAATTGATATTGATGATAGAGATTTAGAAGATCCAATTTCTAAAGATATATTAAGTATTTTTAGCAATACTTATGTAGAAAAAAGTCCAAGTGGTAAAGGCTTGCACATACTTTTTTCAGTTGCCCCTAGCAAAATACCAAAAAATCTAATTGAAAAGTATTATCAGAAAAATGTAAAATTAAAAATAGAATGTTATATTGGTGGATTTACTCACAGATTTTTTACTTTCACAGAAGAGGTAATTATAGATAAACCAATAAACGATTGCACAGAAGAATTCCTTATATTTTTAGATAAATATATGTTAAGAGAAACTAAAACAACAGTTATTACAGATAGTGCTATTATGGAGAGTACTTTTTTTGATATTATAGAAATTATCAAAAAAAGTGAACAAGCTGAAAAGTTTAATAAACTATATTTGGACGGCGACATCTCTGATTATAGTGATGACGACAGTTCAGCAGATATGGCATTATGTTGTATTCTAGCCTTCTACTGTGGCGAAGATTTCGAGTTAATAGATAAATTATTTTGTAGAAGTAAACTTTATAGGGAAAAATGGAACAGAACAGATTATAAATACAATACTATAATGAAAGCTATTGAACTATGCAGTGGAAAGTTTTACAAAAATGGTGTCAATTTTAGATTATTAGACAAATTGAAAAAGTTAGCACCAGAAAAAAGATATTCACAAAATGATATTGGTATGAGTGAACTCTTTGCAGATATTTATAAAACAAAAATACGATACAATGTTACTGCAAAACAATGGTACTACTATAACGGAAAAGTTTGGCGAGAAGATACTGGAGGAATGATAACATTACAGAAAATGAAAGAACTTTCTAAAACTTTAATTGTGTATGCTACTTCCATCGCAGATGAAAGCATACAAAAAGTATATTTAAAATTTGTTACTAAACTTGGAGATTTTAAATATAGAGAAAAAATAGTCAAAGATAGTAGAGATAAAATGTTTATCTCACAAATTGATTTTGACAAAAACACAGATTTATATAATTGTCAAAATGGAACTTTTAATTTAAAGACATTTGAGTTTACACCGCACAGCCCAGATGATTTATTATCAAAAATAAGTAATGTAGTGTATAACCCAAAAAATACTTGTCCAAAGTTTGAAAAATTTATCAATGAAATACTAGAACATAATACACCTAAAATCAAATTTTTGCAAAAAGCATTTGGCTATTCTCTCACAACAGATACATCAAAAGAAACTTGTTTTATTCTTTATGGTAAAAAAACAAGAAACGGTAAACGGTACTTTAATGGAAACAAAAAGTTATATGCACGGAGATTATGCTATTTCTTCTCCTCCTGAAATATTATCAGAAAAAAAATATAAAGACTCATCAAGACCTAGTGGAGATATTGCAAGACTAAATGAATGTAGATTTTTAAATATTTCAGAGCCTTCACGACAAATGAAGATTGACAGTGCATTATTAAAAACATTATTGGGTAGAGATAAAATAACAGCAAGACATCTAAACCAGTCAGAATTTGAATTTTATCCTAAGTTTAAGTTATTTATAAACTGCAACTATTTACCAATAATAGATGACGATACTGTGTTTGCTAGTGGTCGTGTAAATGTCATAACTTTTGATAAACATTTTAAAGAAGACGAACGAGACACTGATTTAAAAGATAAATTAAAAGCGGAAGATGAAATATCTGGCATTTTTAATTGGTGCTTGGAAGGCTTGAAAAAATTTCGTAAAGAAGGTTTAAAAATACCAAAAGAAATTGAAATTGCAACAGCTGAATATCGAAAGAGTAATGATAAAATTGATATATTCATTAAACAAGAACTTGTAAAAAGTGATAAAAATGTTACTTTTGCAGACGTATTCAAAAGATATTGCAAATGGTGTAAAGATTATAATCAACCATCTTTAAATAAAGGTGAGTTTAAGAAAAAATTAGAAAAGAAAATTGTATTAAAAAAACACGCAACTGTTAAAGGAAAAACAGCATCAAATGTAGTCACAGGCTATGAATTAAAGGAAAATGTATAAAATGTATATTTTTTATACAGACTAAAAATATTTTATTCTTATATAATACTTGTACAAAATTTATACATTTTATACATAAGCATTTTGTAAGGGGGGGTGTGAAATGGCAAATAAAAAAAATCTCATACCACAAGCTCATAAATTAACTGTCGATGAACTGTCGAAAGGTGGCAAAAAATCAGTAAACTTAAAAAAAGAAAAAAAGTTTATTAGAGAAAATTTAGAAATGTTAATGTTAATGGACGTAAAAGATGACAAAGTAAAGGAAAAATTAAAACATTTTGGAATTCCAGAAAATGAAATGACATTGCAAATGGCAATGTGTGTTAGTTTAGTACAACAAGCTGTAAATGGTAATATAAAAAGTTTTCAAGTAATTGGCGACTACCTACAACAAAACCCTAAATTTCGGAGAAGATAAAGAAAATATTGAGCGGTGTTACATTCATTTTTGACATTCCAAAACCTAAAACTAAAGAAGAAACAGAAAAAATAAAAAAAAATAAATTTTAGGAGGTAAAAAATTATGTATGAAAGACCAGTTGTTAAAGTATTTATAACAAAAGATGGTGTGCAATATTTCTTTTGGTGTCCTTATTGCAAGACTTTCCATAGACATAGTGCTTTAGGTTTAGGACATAGAATACCACATTGTGTTCATAAAAGCAATTCCCCATATTTACTTGATGGATACATATTAAAAGAATACACTAAAAAAGAATTAAGAGAACTTGGACTACCAACAGACTATTACGAAAAACGTAAAAAGAGATAGCAATTAAGCTATCTCTTTATTATAAATAAATATTTTTTAATCTTCTATTTCTATATTTTCAAATATTTTATCATCAAAAAAATCTTTTAATTTCATATTTAAGCCCTCACAAATATATTCTATTATATCTATTCTCAAATATTTCCTTTGTCCTGATAAAAATTTTGATAATGTTGCTCTTGATATTCCTGCCATTGTACTAAGTTTTGAAACATTAAGATTTCTTTCTTCTATTAAATTTGTAATTCTTATTCTAATAGCTTGTGATAAATCCAATTTAAAAACTCCTTTATTTCTAGTATTCCCTATATAAAGAATTCTAACAAATAAACGATTTTCACTTGTTGACAATTGTCAACTTCTATAGTATTATTGAAGAGTAAGAAAGGACTAAAAAATGGAAAAAATAAATGAAGATTTCAATATACCATATTATATATTTGAAGAAATAGTGGAATATGTAGAACAAACTGCTCAAGGGTGTTGTAGATGTATGAAATGGGAAAATATAAAATCCCTTTTAAATTGTGCAAAAGTAAATAATAGATTTACACAAGAACAAGTAGACTATCTTATAAAAACTTATTGTAGAGAATAAAAAATATATGTTATAATTATATTATAATTCGACAAAATATGACAAAAGAAAAAAGGAGTTTTGAAAGATGCTTGAATCAATATTTGCTATTTTAATATGGATGATTATTATTCCAATAATATTATTAGCCATAATTGGTAAAGTTATAAAAATATTGTTAAATATATTTTCAAATATGTATAAAAATATTAAATATATGGTTAAAGGAAAAGAAATAAAAAAACAAGAGAAATTGAAACAACAAGAATTCCAAAGACAAGAAGAATTAAGGCAACAGGAAATTAGAAAGCAACAAGAAATAAAACAAGAAGAAGAGCTTGTAAAAAAAGAATATTTAAAGAATCAAGAGAATTTAAAACAACAAGAAGAAATAAAGAAGTCGAAACAAGGTCAAGAGTTCTTAAAAAAGCAAGAAGAACTAAGGAGACAAAAATTTAGTAAGCAAGAAGAATTAAACAAATGGAGAGAAGAACAAGAAAAACTAAGAAATCAGGAAGAGTTAAAAAATCAAGAAATAATAAAGCAAAGAAGACGAGCAGGCCTAAACATAGAAAAACAAAGAGAATTGAGTCCAGAAGAATTAAAACAAGAAGAAATTAGACAAGAAAAATTAAGCCAAGATAGATTAAAGATTCAGGAACTAAAAGAGTTTAATACGAAAATGAAATATGATATTTTAGCAATGAAAGAATTTCAATACAAAATTGAGCAAAAAGAAGAAAAAACGGAAAAATTGGAAATTGAAAAAATTAGAGAAAATATTATCCAACAAGATATAGATAATTATGTAAGGCAGAAAGCACAGCATAGAGAATATTTAAAGCATAAAGCTCAACAAAAACAGGAAACTCAAATTTCTTATATTGATGAATTAGATAATGGATATAAATTTGAGGAATACATTGCAAAATTATTGAAAAAATTAGGATATACAGATGTAAATGTAACGACAGGTTCTAATGACAAAGGGGCAGACGTTCTAGCAAAAAAAAATGGTATTACGTATGCTATTCAATGTAAATGGAGTTCATTTGGAAATAATAATATCGGATATAAAGCTGTTCAAGAAATAAATTCAGGAAAACAAATTTATAATAAAGATAAACGGAGTTGTAGTAACAAATAGTTACTTCACACAATCTGCAAAAGAAAACGCAAAAAAACTTGATATTATATTATGGGATAGAGATAAATTAAAAAAATTACTAGAAGAGGCAAGACATATTTAAGTAAACATTAACAAATGATATAATAATATAAAATTCTACAAAATATGACAAAAGATAAGGAGGTGATTTTCAATGAAGAATCAAAAAGGAATTAGTGTAATAAAACTAATAATTATTGTTGTAGTTATCTTATTAGCAATATCTATGATAGCATCAAAAATAATGCAAGACAAAAATGAAAGAGAATATCAAGAACGACAACAAGCTCAAAAAATTGCAAGATATGAATCAAGTTATAATATAGGAGAAAAAATAGTTACTAGCAATTATGAAATAACTGTAAAAAATATAGAAGAAAGAACAAAAGTTGGTATTCCAAAATATTATAGAACAGTAGATGATTATTATTATACTCTTGTATGTTCTACAATAGAAATAAAAAATATTTCAAACGAGTCAAAAAGAATATATGATTACAGACCAGATTTTTCTATGTATTTTAAATTAGAAGATGATTCAGAATACACATATTACAATGACTCTGAATATACAACATATTATCAATATGAATTTGACAATTATAACTATAGTGAATTAACTATAAAACCTGGCGAAACAGTTACAGTTACACCTGTTTTTAAAATGGATAAATCAAAATATCAAAACCGTACTTTCTATATGAATATTTTAGGAGGTACAGCTTTAGTAAAAATAAAATAATTTTGAAGAATACAAAAGAAAGGATTTAGTCTTTTATGGTTAATAATGATAATCAAAATAACGAAAAATGGAAACCTTATTTTAAAAGAGAAAACAGCATATATAAAAAACATCCATTTTTAGCTTGGTCAATAACTATTGTAGTAATAGTAGTTGGTTTATGGTTAATGCATCAAGGCATAGAAGAAAGTAAAAGTAATGCAAGATATAATGCTGGTTATAAATCAGTTTATCAAAAATAATAGTAATATAAAAAAGAAACTTAATTTTTTAACTAAGTTTCTTTTTTCGTTTTTGATAATACTTTACAATTTATAATTTGCTGCAAAGCCTCCGTATGAAGTAAATTATATTGTTCGTATTATCACTAGATGGCTGGGCTGGCTAGATTCGAACTAGCGCATGCCAGAGTCAAAGTCTGGTGCCTTACCGCTTGGCTACAGCCCAATATATAAATGGGGTGGAAGATGGGACTCGAACCCACGGTCTCCAGTGCCACAAACTGGCGCGTTAACCAACTACGCTACATCCACCATTGTTTACGTGCAC
>JABLTL010135571.1_pt1 | contig 26114 bp, 18 predicted proteins | sample 7160151 | NCBI WGS metagenome assembly JABLTL01 (sample SAMN14651223, study PRJNA627086) | human gut metagenome | isolation source: feces | host: Homo sapiens
CCATGGCGAGAAAACGTGCCATGAAACGGAAGGTTTTCGTTAAGCCAAATGGGCAGAACCGAGCTTGCTCGGGTTATGCCATGGCGAGAAAACGTGCCATGAAACGGAAGGTTTTCGTTAAGCCAAATGGGCAGAGCGAATCTTGCTCGAGCAATGCCATGGCGAGAAAAAGAGCCTTGAAATGGAACATTTTATGCGTTTGACGGTCGTAGTATGGGAAAAAAACTGTATATTTGGAGACCCATTAAAAACAGCCAAATGAATAATACGCCCTAAGGTTGTTACGCTATTTCTTAGTGTCGTATTCAAGGCATATTTTCAGTATGGCGAAAACCTGTCTGCATGAAAATGCCAGGCTGGAAGCAAAGAGAAGATTAAATGAACACCATTGGATTCCTAATATGAACGAGCATTTGATACATAACGAACACGAGGAACAGAACGATGTGATTATATACCGGTCGAAAGATGGAAAAATTATTGTTTCTCTAATGAACTGCGATGGCAACGTGTGGCTCAACCAAGCACAAATTGCCACCTTGTTTGCCACCTCTAAACAAAACGTAGGTCAACATATATCTAACATTCTGAAAGAAAACGAGTTAGACGCAAATTCAGTTGTAAAGAATTACTTTACAACTGCCTCTGATGGTAAGCAATACAACGTCACTTACTACTCCCTGCCAATGATTATTGCCATAGGATTCCGAGTTCGCGGAATACGAGGCACGCAGTTTCGCCAATGGGCCAATTTGCATCTTGCGGAGTATATGATCAAGGGATTTACTATGGACGATGAGCGTCTGAAGAATCCTGATGGACGCCCAGACTATTTCGACGAGCTCTTAGCTCGCGTTCGAGACATACGTGCTTCTGAAAAGAGATTCTATCAGAAACTGCGCGACCTGTTTAAACTCAGTAGCGACTATGAGGCACGTGAAAAAGCCACGCAGATGTTCTATGCAGAGACACAAAACAAGCTGCTCTACGCCGTAACAGGAAGAACAGCTGCAGAAATCATCGTGGATAGAGCTGATGAAAAAAGCCCTAATATGGGGCTCACGGTTTGGAAGGGAAACATTGTGAGAAATGGCGATATAACCACAGCTAAAAACTATCTTCATGAAGACGAAATAGATAAGCTGAATCGCCTTACAACCATCTTCCTCGAGTCTGCGGAGATGCGAGTAAAGGAGAAAAAAGACCTAACATTGAGTTTCTATCAAAAAAACACGAGCCTCCAGAGGCCGTAGGCAGGATGGAACAGGATGAAACAGGATGGGCAGGATGGGCGGTGGGCGCAATGCGCTTCCGGGCCCACCTGCCCATCGGTCGGTTAGGCTGTTGGTGGGTTAGAGCACGCTGTGGCGGTTCTTGCGGCGGCGGGTGTAGCTCACGTGGATCCAGCGGGGCACGGAGGCGTCGATGGGTTCCCAGATGAGCTGGTCGAAGTCGAGGCGGTCGCGAATGAAGCGGTAGAGCGCCATAGCGCGCTCGGGCGTCCCCACCACGATGTCGGCGGCCTCACCCTTGGTGTGCTGCGAAGCGGGAGCGGCGCCGGGAATAAGGCGATTGACGGCGGGCGACCGGAAGCCGCTGCTGATCACGATGGGTCCGAAGCGGTGGCGCAGGGGTTCGAGCACGTTCTGGCAGAGCGCCTCCAGGGCGGCCGTCTGCGCGGCGTTGGGACAATTGGGCAGGTCGTGGTCGGCGGCCACGCCCGAGCGTGTAAACTCGTAGAGCTTGAAGTGAGGTGTGAGTTGTGTTCTTTCGGTTTGTGTCATGATAGTAAATGTGTTGTGTGTTGTGTGTGTGTGTTGATGTTGTTGTGAATGATTCTTGCGCGTAAGGGTTGCCGCTTCCGCCGGGCATCGTTGCCGGGCGTTGCGGCACATTGCGAGCGGCCTCATAGGTAGGAGCGTAGCACGGTGCGGTGGTCGTTGAGCCGGTTGTTGATCTTCCAAATCACGTTGTAGATGCTGCGCGGCAAGGCCAGTCCCACGGCGCTGAAGGCCCTCTTGGCCAGCCAAATCTGCGTGGCGGGGCGGCCATACGGGTCGGTTAGCTCGTAGGTGCCCCATGCCAGGTAGATCATCTCCACGAGGTCGGTCTTGGTGCGCTTCCACTCCACCGAGGCGGGTGGTTGGGCCACAAGGTGCCGCACATCGGCCACGAGAAGGGCCAGAGCCTTTTGGCGACGCTCCATGCGTTGCCGCTGTTGTTCAAATTCGGTGTTCATGCTGTCATTGTTTTTGTTAATGCCTGATGTTGAGAGTAATGGTAAGTTGCGATGCGTTTAGAATACGCCACGGTAGCTTCTGAAGGGAGGAAAACTGACGGGTTTCTGCCACTGTATGAAGACGCTGGGGTCCACGCCGCCCTCATACCACAGGCGGGCGAAATACTCCACCACGGGCGGTCGTCCCGTCATGCGGCTCTGCCGCGCCACGCTGTAGATGTTGCTTGGCATGCGCCGATGCAAGTTCTGGCAGAGCAGCGTAGCGATGCGGTGCATGGTCATGGGTCGGTGCGTGTCGTGGTCGATGATGCGTCGCATCTTCGAGAGGGTCCACGCCACCTCCATGAGTTGGTTGGTGGTGTCGCCCCAGATGGGAAACTCGCGGTCGGCGGCGTCGAGGTCGATCACGGCGCTGAAGAGTTGCAATAGGCGATCCTCCATGTTGACCTGCAGCTCATAGGTCATCTTAAACGGCGGTCGCTCTTGGTTGTTTTGTTCCGTACATGGGTTGTTGTTTGCCATGATAATTGTGATGCGTTTAGGGTTAATGATGTTTGTACTGTTGTCGGGTTTCACGCGTGTTTTTCCGTATCGTTGTCGGCGAGGCTGGTGGTGGGTGGTGGGGCCGCGCCGCCTCTCGTAGACGGCAGCAAAGATAGCCCGGGAACGCTGAGCGACCAAAAAAAGGCCAATTTATTATGTTTATTTAAAAAATCGATGAAATGAAACTTTACGAAAAGTAAAGTGTTCCGACAATGTATATAGATTTAACGGTTTCGGATGTTGAGCGATTGAATGGGGAATGTGGTTCGGGTCATGCGGCATGCAAATATTTCTCCCGCGGATCGTAGATGCCATTCGGGTTGATATTTTAAAGAACACGAGACTCGGCGAAGCCCCACCGACCAACGGGAGGTAATGACGACTAAAAGGAAACACCGCCGGTGTTTAAAATCTCACGAGATTTGTCGTAGACCCACCGACCAACGGGAGGTAATGACATGCGAAGCACACTGACCAACGGGAACTAATGGTATAGTTGAATGCAAAGTGTTGAATTAGCCATGCGGGTTACTTTTATCAAAAAACACGGATATCACCGATGCGCACAGATGGGTCTTTTCACGGATCATTTACTCTTGCTCCGCTGCCCACTGCTTGGTTTTTGATGCGCCGTCGGCGCGGCAGATCGGCACGGATTTTTCGCAGGCGGTAGGCAGAATGGGCAGGTGGGTAGATTGATGCGCATGTGGGCATGATGGGCGCTGAACCGCATAAACACGAAAGAGGGCGGGCAATGGCATCACGCCATTGTCCGCCCAGCATTAAAAGAGACTATCGAGATTTGGGGCGATAACTGTTAGTTGACAGCCACAAACATAAACTGGCCGGTGATATCGTTGAAATAGATGTCGTAGGTTCCAGCCGGAATGTTGAGGTTGTCGCCACCTGCCGCAGCGCAGTAGATCATGTCGGCGAGAGCGGCCGTCTGTCCACCCCAACCGGTGGTCCATTCGTGGTCGGCGCGGAACTTCATCTCAGTCGCTGCGGTGAACTTGTGGCGGAGATACCAGTTGTGGGGAGCCGTCTGTGTCATGTCGACGTCGGCTTTCCAATCGTTGAATCCACCTATGATGCTCACGTATGTGAACGCCTGCGGCTCCTGGTTGTCGAGCTTCGTCCATGAGTACTTCTTGCTTGACATGTCGATGGTGAGCGTGTAGTAGGCACCCTTCTCGGGGCACACGAAGGCGTTGGCGCCACTGTTCACGAGGTTGCCCTCGGCAGCCGTCTCGCCGTCGGTAACGCTACCCCATGCCAGGTCCCAATTGTTGATGTTGGCACGGTTCCATATCTTCAGGTTAGCGTCGCCTATCCACTGCGTGGTGATGGAAGCCTTCGATCCGCCCTCGTTGTAGAAGGCGAGCTTCGAGGCAGCCTCAGCGTTCCATCCGTAGACGCCACCCACCATGTAATAAGAGTCGGCGCGCACCACGCTGTAGGTGTAGTCGATCATGTTGAGCGTAATGACGTATGTGCCCGCGTCGACAAGCTTTCCAGCCTGCGGGTTGTCGGTAACGAGCGTGCCCGCGTCGCTGGTGTCGCCATCCTTCGCGGTTCCCAGCGCGCCCTGTGCCCAAAGGTTGTTGGCGTCGATGTTCTCCTGCGGAATGATTTTCCAGCACTGGTTGGTGCCCGTTGTGGTGAGGGTGAATGTGAATATGGGATCCTCATACACATCCTTGTCGGAGCGACTGAACTTATAGTTGGGCAACGACGTTTCGTTGAGCGACCATGAGTTGAAGTCGCCCACGATGTAATAAGCCTTTGAGATAAACGGTGCCTTGGGCGACACGTTCACACTGATCTCGCCAGCGTCGACGAAGAGCGCCTGACCGTTGGCCACCACATCGCTGTAGACGTGCGCCTTGAACGGGCGTGCCGACGGGCGCTTGCCGTAAGCCTTCACCACGGCCGTCTGCAAGGCCGTGCTGTCGATGGTTCCCTCGTTGGTGGCGTCAAGCTCCTGCGGAAGGGTGTAGGCGGCAGCCTCATCGGTCGGCGTGAGCACCACACGGGTGTGGCCGAGCTGCGTGCCCTCGGGCAGCGTAGCCGTAGAGAGACTGAACACCTTCACATCCTTGCCGGGGTTGGCCAGGTTCACATCGCCGGCGGCCGAAGCCGTAAATCCCGGTATGGTGATGGCGCTGTCCTGGTCGTTGTGTTGCGGCGCCATCCAATCGTCGTAGTCGCCGCTGCAGCTCATGAAGGAAAGACCCACAAAAGCCGCCAAGCTATATAACAATGTTTTTTTCATGGTTGTTGATTATTTAAGATTTCACACCTTTCCTAATGGCCACGGGGGCTCGGGCGGCACCCTACTCCACCCGTAGCCATTATGAAAAAGTTATTGCACCTTACCTGTGTTCTTGTCAAAGTTCACATAGAGCTTCTGGCCGGGAGCGCAGCTCACCGAGTATTCGGGGCCGGCGTTGGCAGCCCAGTTCTCGGGAAGGTTGATGTCGCGGAAATAGAGGCTGCCATTGAGGAGCGTAAACTCCGTGCGCCACCACTCCACATTGGGGATGTGGATGTAGGCGCGCAGCTCGCCCGTACCGGTGAAGGCCGGCGATACCCACTCGCCGTTCTGGTCGGCAGGAGCCTGCATGGCCGCAGCGGGGCTGGCCTCGTCCCATGTACCGGCGGCGTCGCCCATGACGTAAGCCTCACCCGGATAGATATGGAGCTTGTAGTTGATGGCCTTCTTGTCGGCGGTCATCTCACCCTCGAAGAGCAGTGCATACCATCCGCCGTTGGCCAGCACGATGTTGTCGTCGTCGTTGTTCGACACGCCTGCACCAGCCTGGTCGTCGACGGTGATGCGGCTGTAACCACGCCAGTCGCCCTCGGCTGTTCCCCACTTGAAGGCACCGCCAGCCGGCACATATACCATGGTGTAATACTGACCCTGCGAGCCATAGACGGCGGGCACCTGCTTCCAGCTGCTCCATGCCTCTTGGATCGACGATCCAACGACATAGAGGCAACCCGGATACTCCACATCGGGAGCCTGATACATGGCGCGCACCTGAGGCAGCGTGATGACGTTAGAGAACGTCTCACCGAGGTTCTCCGTCATGGTGCCGTCGATGATGGCGCGCAAGCGAACGTAGACGGGCAGTGTGGCCGGCACGTCGGCGTCAGGGTTGGCAGCCTGGAAGAGGTCCACCACGGCATTGTTAAACTCCACGGCGTTGGCGTTCATCTTAGCCTTGGTGAACGAGGTGGAGAGCTCCTTGAAGGCCGCCTCACTGTTGGCCTGGCCAAAGGTGGGGTCGAGCGACACCTGCACGAAGTAGCGCACCAGGTAGGGCACACCCTCGCCATAGTTGGGCTGCGAGCAAGTAAGCTCCACGCCCTCCGACTTTGCCAGGTCGTAAATGTTTTCGGCATACGCCGGTGTGTTGAGCACGAAGCCCTCGGCCACGTGGCTCAGGTCCAGTGTCGGGTTGCTGTCGCGATCCTCGTCGCAAGCGGCGAAGAGGAACGGCAACACGAGCAACGGAAGCGTCATGAGTTTATGTAGATATTTCATGATCCAAAGTCTTTATGGTTATTCGGAAAAACTATTAATAGTTCGGATTCTGGTGGAGGTTGGGGTTGCCCGAGATCTCATTGGCCGGAATCGGATAGATGTTGTAGTGGCTGTCGACACCCACACCGTTGGGCTGACCGCCCTTGAAGCTCCAGAGATACTGGCTGCTGGTGTAAAGCCCGAAGCGCACGAGGTCGCTGCGGCGGCGTCCTTCGAGGTAGAACTCGCGGCACCACTCATCGAGGATGTCGTTGAGCGAAAGCGACTTGGCCTCGTTGATGCGGTGGGCGCGCTGCTGCAGCACCTTGATGTCGGCGAGGGCAGCGTCCTTGTAGCCCAGGCGGTAGTTGGCCTCAGCGCGTGTGAGGTAGATCTCAGCCAGACGGAAGAGGGGCACGTCGGTGTCGCAGAAGTTCTGGTCGTGAACCTGTCCGCCATCGGTGCGCACGTTCGACCATTTCACGATCGACACACCGTCGAAGAAGTTCTTGATCGACTTGTCGGGCTCCAGTCGGCGCACACCACCGGCGTAGCCGGCGTAGAACAGCGCGCGGTCGTCGCCAGCCTTGCTGACGAGCTCGGCTGTGCTGCCGCCGAGCGCCTGGTCCATGGCGATGATGTCGGCCTCACTGAGCTTGCTGGCGTCGAGATGGTTGTCGGACAGATACTTGTTGTAAGCGTCGGTGCAAGCCTTGTTGTCGGCGTTGGGCAGGTCGAGGGTGGGGATAAACTTACCCACGAGGTTCTTGCGTGCGAGGACACACTGCCAGGGGTTGTTCTGGTAGAAATAGGGCATACCGCCGCAGCGTGTACCATTGATGAGCATGGTCGTTGCGCCGTGGTTGCGCGTCTTCAGACCGTCCTGGCGGATGGGGAGGATAATCTCCTGCATGGCCTCGGGGTTCTCGTCGTTGTCGGCCATGAAGAGCTGCTGGTAACCGGTATAACCGTTCTTCTCGGCCCTACAGAGGTCGTAGGCGCCAGTATTCAGAATGCTGTCGCAGTAGTCCTTGGCCTTCTTGTAATCGTTGATCTGGCCGTCGGTGTAGACCATGGCGTTGAGCGCCAGGCGAGCGTGGAGGGCAAAGGCCGCACCGCGGTCGGCGCGTCCGAAGCTCTTGGCGTTGCAGTAGGCACCCACATTCTTCATCAGCGGCTCGATGGCCGTGAGCTCCTCATCGATCCACTTGTAGAGGTCGACGCCGCTCTTCTCGGTAGGCAGGTCGCCGTTAAACTCCACCTTGAACGGAGCCTTGTGGAAGAGGTCGAGGAACTGGTAGTAGTTGAGGCAGCGCAGGAAGCGCACCTCAGCCACCTCGTCGTCGGGGAGCTTGCCCGTCTGCTCGCTGATAAACTGGTTGTGGAGCGTGATGTCGTAGGCCAGACGCTGGTAGCACCAGTTGACACGCGGCGAGGCCGACGTCCATGCCATGTTGGTGATAGGCATGATGTCCTGGTTGTCCTGCCAGGCCCAGAGCACCTCGTCGGAGTTGAGCTCATTGAGGTTGAACACGGTGCGGTAGAATCCGCTCTCACCCTCGTCGGTGCCCATATCAGGGTTACCGTCAGGACCTTTCTGACCGGTGAGTCCGAGTGTGCCATACTGCTTGGCCAGCAGTTCCTCCACCTTATACGACGGCGAGGTCTGCGGGTCGATGGGCGAAATGTTCAGATCGTCAGCGCACGACACGGCGGCCATGCTGATGAGGGCCAACGCTGCGCTTTTCAATATGATGTGTTTCATGATTGTAAATGCTTAGTTAGATGGTTTTTATCCGTTGATGGTTTGCACGGTTAGAAATCGAAGTGCACACCGAGCTGGAAGCTCACTGGGCGCGGGTACGGATCCCTGTCGACGCCATTGGCCACCTCGGGGTCGAGACCCTTATACTTGGTGATGATGAATGGGTTCTGCACGGTGAAGTAGACGCGTCCGGCGAAATACTCGTGCGATCCACACTTCATGAGTGCCGGGAAGGTGTAGCCGAGGGTGATGTTGGAGCACTTGAGGAACGATGCGTTGCGGATGAAGTAGTCGCTGACGCTGTTCATGGCGGTGGTCAGTCCGGTGAATCCGAGAGCCACAGCCTCAGGATTGCTGTTCTCGAAGGCGCCGTGGCTGTAGAGTCCTGAGTCGCACACCTTAGCCTTGTTGGCGAGGTTGTAATAGTACACATAGTTGCCGAGCGAAGCGCGGAGCGAGAAGCTCAGGTCCCAGTTCTTGTAGAGGAACTTCGATGTGAGACCCATGATCACGTCGGGTGCCGGGCTCTTGTAGTAGTAGCGGTCGCCATCGTCGATCACGCCATTGTGGTCGCGGTCAACATAGAGACCCTCGATGGGCTTGCCGTTGTCGTCGTAGACCTGCTGGTAAACGAAGAACGAGTTGATGGGCTCACCCACCTTGTTGCGCTGCAATCGGGTTGTGGTACCGCGCGCGGCCACGGTGGAGTTGACCCACACCCAGTCTTGTGCGCCGGCCTTGAGCTCGGTGATCTTGTTCTTGTTCCATCCCACATTGTAGGTCACGCCCCATGTGAAGTCCTTGGTGACGATGGGCTTGGCGTCGATGGAGAACTCCAGGCCATAGTTGCGGAGCGAACCGATGTTCTGCAGCAACTCGTCGCCGAAGGTGGTTCCTGCCGTTGCCGACACGTTGGCCAGCAGGTCGCGTGTGTTGCGGATGTATCCGTCGATGCTGAAGCCAACGCGGTTGTTGAGCGCGCTGAAGTCGACACCCACGTTCCATGTCTCGGTCTTCTCCCATGTGAGCTTGCCGTTATACTTGTTGGGTCGCATGGTATAATAATAGGTGTCGCCGAAGGTATACTGCGAGAACTGGTCGCCGCGCACATAGACGGGAGCGTAGTAGAAGTCGTCGATACCGTTCTGCTGACCGGTCTTACCCCAGTCGAAGCGGAGCTTCAGGTTGTTGAGCCAATGAATGTTGGCCATGAAGGGCTCCTCGCTCATTCTCCATGCCAAGGCAGCTGATGGGAAGTAGCCCCACTTGTGGCCTTTGGCGAAGCGCGATGATCCGTCGGCGCGGAAGGTGGCGGTGAGCAGGTAGCGGTCGAGCAGGTTGTAGTTGAATCGGCCGAAGTACGACACGAGCGAGTTGTGTGTGGCCCATTCGGTCTCGCTTCTGAGCTTCTCGTTGTAAGCCTCGCCGGTCAGCGGGTTGGTACCCTTTCCGTAGGTGCCTGTTCCCGTGCGGTGGTAGTGCGACTGCTCTGCGCCTGCCATGATGTCCACATGGTGGTCGCCAAACTGGTGCATGTATTGTGCGTAGGCGTTGCCCACGATGTTATACTTGTAATAATCCATAAACTCCTGGCGGCCATAGTAGTTGTCGCTGTAAGAGGTGCGCGCCACATCGGTGGTCTGGCTGGTGGCAGTGTACTGCGCGCCGAGGCTGGCGTGGATATGGAGGTCTTCGAAGCCGTGGATCTTATAGTCGACCTCGGCGTTGCCGCTGATATCGTTGGCGTTGGCCACGCAATGCTTGTTGTTGAGCATGGCCACAGGGTTCTGCGGTGTTTGCGAGTAAGAGGTCTTGGTCCAGTTGGGGTCGTTGAACGAAGCGCCCTGGAGGGTCTGGTAATAGCCGCCCACCACGCTGTAGTCGGGATCGTCGGTGCGCACGGGACGTGTGGGATCCATGGACAGAGCGGCTCCGATGGCTCCTGGGTCGGCGTAGCGGTCCTTCTCATACATATACTTGGCCGTAAAGTTGAAGTTGAGGTGCTTGTCGAGGAACGAGGGCGCCACGTTCACGCTGCTGTTGAAACGGTGCATCCAGCTGGTGCGGAGAATACCGTTGGCGGCGTTGTAGCCTGCGCTCACACGGTAGGGCATGTTCTTCAGGCCGCCCTGCATGCTCACGCTGTGGCTGGTCGACACGGCGGTGCGGAGAATCTCGTCCTGCCAGTCGGTGTCGGCGTCGCCAAGGAGGTTGGTGTCGATGCCCTTCGAGGCAACGAGGTCCTTAAGCTCTGATGCGTTGAGCGTATCGTATTTCTTGCGCACGGTCGACACCGTTACGTCGCCATTGTAAGAGAAGGTGGGGCGCTGTCCGCTGCTTCCCTTCTTGGTGGTGATGATCACCACACCGTTGCTGGCGCGCGATCCGTAGATGGCTGTTGCCGAGGCGCTCTTGAGCACGGTGAAGGTCTCAATGTCCGACGGGTTGATGTTGGCGAGGATGTTGCTCATGCCCGTTGCGGTGTTGTTGTCGATGACGAGTCCGTCGATGACATACAACGGGTCGTTACTGGCCGAGAGCGAGGCGCCGCCACGGATGCGGATCTGCGCTCCTGCGCCTGGCGATCCACCGTCGGTCTGCACATCCACACCAGCCACCTTACCTACGAGAAGGTCGGAGGCGTTGTTGGTTACGCCCTTCGTGAGCTCATCGGGCTTCATGACGGTCACCGATCCTGTGAGGTCGGCCTTCTTGGCCTTACCGTAACCGATGACCACCATGTCTTTCAACTGGGTGGCTCCGGCTTCCTTCATCACCACGTCGACGTTTTGCCCGGCCGTGACGGTGGCGGGCTCATAGCCAATAAATGAGATGGTGATGGTCGATTTGGGGTTGGCAGAAATGGTAAAGTTACCATTGGCGTCGGTGATGGCTCCGCCTCCAGCGCCTGCCACACGCACGGTGGCACCGATGATGGGTTCGCCCGTGGCATCCTTCACATGTCCTTTCACGACAACCTGTTGCGCGAAAGCACTTGCCGAAAGGATCAAGCCGCCTGTAAGGGCTGCAATCCTCAGGGTGTTAGAGAATTTAACATGCTTCATGGTTCATATTGTTTAGGTTGATTAATAATTATCTCGTCTGTTTGCCAATTGCTTGGAGTCTGCAAAAGAGGCCAGTTGTCCCACGCCTGCGTCCATAACAATATATAGGGTAGGGTTGGTGGCTAGTCTCCTTGTTTCTCCAGGGCGAAAGGTAGATGTCGTTAGATTACATTGCAAATTTACGACGCTTTGTCATAGGTTGATACCCTTTTTTCATAAATCCGCCAAAATTCATGTGCAAACGTTTGCATAATGCAAAAAGTTAAAATGGCAAAAAAGAACACCAAGTTACTCATTATTGGCGTAAATTTGCAGCCGTAAGACCAGATATATGGATAAGAAACAAGCTACTACGATGAAGGACATTGCCGAGCATTTCGGCGTGTCGGTCTCCACTGTCTCTCGCGCACTGAGCGGATGCAAAAAGGTGCGGCAGGAGAAGCGCGACGCCATCTGCGCCTACGCCAAGGAGCTCAACTTCTCGCCCAACGACCTGGCCCAATCGCTCAGAAACAATCGGCGACACGCCCTGAAGGTCATCGGCGTGATCGTGCCCGAGATAACCCATTACTACTTTGCGTCGGTGCTCACGGGCATCGAGGAGACGGCCTCCGAGCGTGGCTACCAAATAGTGATCACCATGAGCGGCGAGCACTATGAGCGCGAGCGACAAATCTGCCAGATGTTCGACACGGAGCCCGTGTGCGGCGTCATCATGTCGCAGGCCAAGGAAACCACGCAGTACGACCATTTCCAGATGCTGCTCGACAAGGGCCTGCCACTGGTGTTCTTCGACCGCATCTGCACGGGCATCAACGCCAGCCTTGTGGTAGTCGACGACTACATGGGGGCGTTCAAGGCCGTGACGCACCTCATCGAAACGGGCTGCCGCCGCATAGCCTTCTATGGCATGGCGGGCAAGGCCGAGGTGGGCAAGAACCGCTACAACGGCTACCGCGACGCCCTGCTCAAGGCGGGCCTGAAGCCCGACGACTCGCTGGCCATCGTGTGCGACAACCGCAGCGACGCCGAGCGCCTCACACCCAACATCCTCAGGCGCGACGACCGACCCGACGCGTTCTTCTGCGTGAACGACGACACGGCCATCGGCGTGATGTACACGGCCAAGCGCATGGGATTCAACATTCCCGACGACGTGGCGGTGTGTGGATTCACCAACGGCAGCCGCGCCGTGGCATGCGACCCCCAGCTCACCACCGTGGAGCAGCGTGGCGTTGAGGTGGGGCGCGAGGCCGCCAACATCCTCATCGACAAGGTGGAGGGCCTGACCGACCCCGACAAGGTGGAGAAACGGGTGGTGAAAACCCGACTCGTGGTCAGAGGAAGCTCGAAATGACAATGTGGAATGTGAAGTGTGGAATGTGGAGTGGAATGAGTGATAAGTGATAATAAGGAATGAGTGATTGTAGATAATTTTAGTGTTGAAACCTGCTCACACACTCCACAACCACACTGCACATCCGCAACAACATACGTACGAAAGTACGGAAATACGAAAGTACGAAAGTACGGAAATACATACGTTCGTAAGAACTTGCGTAAGCAAATACGTTCGTAGGAACACCCCAGCCGCCGCAATGCGCGTTCGCCAACCACGATGGCGCATGGGCAAAACTTAGACCTAACAACAACCTAAACAATATCATGAAACAAAAAGAAGATTTAAGCTTTTGGAAGCTTTGGAACCTGAGCTTCGGCTTCTTCGGTGTGCAGATTGCCTACGCCCTACAGAGCGCCAACATATCGAGGATATTCGCCACACTGGGAGCCGACCCCCACTCTCTCAGCTATTTCTGGATTTTGCCGCCGCTCATGGGCATCATCGTGCAACCCATCGTGGGAACGCTGAGCGACCGCACCTGGTGCCGATTCGGACGGCGAATACCCTACCTCTTCATCGGATCGGCCGTGGCCGTGGCGGTGATGTGCCTGCTGCCCAACGCGGGATCGCTTGGCATGGCCGTGAGCACCGCCATGGTGTTCGGACTGGTGTCGCTGATGTTTCTCGACACGAGCATCAACATGGCCATGCAGCCCTTTAAGATGCTCGTGGGCGACATGGTGAACGAGCGGCAGAAGTCGTTTGCCTATTCCATACAGAGCTTCCTCTGCAACTCGGGCTCGCTGGCCGGCTACGTGTTCCCCTTCGTGTTTACCGCCTGCGGCATCGCCAACGAGGCGCCGAAGGGTGTGGTGCCCGACTCGGTGATCTTTTCGTTCTACATCGGAGCCTTCATCCTCATCCTGTGTGTGCTCTACACCACGCTTACCGTGAAGGAATGGAACCCGAAGGAATATGCCGAATACAACGAGCGCAAGCCGGAGGCCGACGAGAAGAAGGCCGGGTGGATTACGCTGCTGCGCAACGCGCCGTCGATGTTCTGGAAGGTCGGACTGGTGCAGTTCTTCTGCTGGGCGGCGTTCATGTATATGTGGACTTACACCAACGGCGCCATCGCCGACACCGTGTGGCACACCTCCGACGTGGCCTCGAAGGCTTACCAGGAGGCAGGCAACTGGGTGGGCGTGCTCTTCTTCTGGCAGGCGCTGGGAAGCGTGGTGTGGGCCGTGGTGCTGCCGCGCATCAAGAACGAGCGATGGGCCTACGCCATCAGTCTGCTCATCGGCGCCGTGGGATTCGCCATGGTGCCCTTCATCCACGACGAGAACCTGCTGGTGCTGCCCTATGTGCTCATAGGATGTGCGTGGGCCGCCATGCTCGCCATGCCGTTCGCCTTTGTGACCAACGCGCTGGAGGGCTACGGCCACAAGGGCGCATACCTCGGACTGTTCAACGGCACCATCTGCCTGCCGCAAATCGTGGCGGCCGCCTGTGGTGGCACACTGCTCGCCATGGTGGGATCGCACCAATACAACATGATGCTCGTGGCGGCAGCGCTGCTCGCACTCGGCGCCCTCAGCGTGTCGCTCATCAATAAGAACAAACCACAAAACCTTACAACACAACAATGAACATTCTTTTCAACCTGCAATATGCCACGGTGTTTGGAGAGACGCTCCAACTGAACGTGGTGGACCGTAACGGCGCCAAGGCGCAAACCTACGGCATGAACATGACCGCCGACAAAACGTGGACTTGCCAGATGGCGGTCAACGCGTCGGTGACCCACATCGACTATTACTTCAGCGTGGACCGCGGAGGCCAGGAGGAACGGCACGAGTGGACCACCATCACCCACCGACTGGAGCTCAACGGCAAGAAGACCGACACCTACCTCGTGAGCAACCGATGGCAAGACATTCCAGGCGACTCGTACCTCTACAGCTCGGCCTTCACCGACTGTGTGAACCGTCGCAACCACGGCCGAATGAAGGCGTCGGCCTACGCCAAGACGCTGCGCCTCGTGGTGCGCGCACCGCAACTGAGAGGCGGATGCCAACTGGCGGTGGTGGGCGAAGACAAGGCCATGGGCCAATGGATTGCCGACAAGGCCGTGAGGATGGTGGAGCACAACCACAACGAATGGGTGGCCGACCTCAACCTCAGGGACTTTGCCAACGCCGGCACCACGGAGTTTAAGTTTGTGGCTTGGACCGACAAGGGCGACCTGCTCTGGGAAACGGGAGCCAACCGCCGCCTCGAACTGCCCATGGCCGACAACGGACAGATGGTGGTGAGGGAACTCGACCAGGCGTTCTTCGAGATCTACAATGAGCGACTGGCCGGCACACTCATACCCGTGTTCTCGCTGCGCACACGGGGCAGCTTTGGCGTGGGCGACTTCGGCGACCTGAAGCGCATGGTCGACTGGGTGGCCGAAACCGAGCAGCGGGTGCTGCAGGTGCTGCCCATCAACGACACCACGTCGACACACACCTGGACCGACTCGTACCCCTACTCGGCCATCAGCATCTTCGCCCTTCACCCACAGTTTGTGGACCTCAGGCAGTTGCCGCCCATCGCCGACAAGAAGAAGGCGGCCGAGATGGAGGCGCTCAGAAAGAAGCTCAACGCCCTGAGCCAAATCGACTATGAGCAGGTGAACAACGCCAAGACCGAATACCTGCGCATCATCTTCCAGCAGGAGGGCGAAGCCGTGATGAAGACCACCGACTTCCGCAAGTTTATGGCCGAAAATGAGCACTGGCTGGTGCCCTACGCACAATACTGCCATCTCCGCGACACGCTGGGGACGGTAGATTTCAGCCAGTGGAAGGGCCATGAGCAATGGCACGAGGCCGACCGCGGCGCGCTGAGAAACCCACGCACCGAGGAATACCGCGAGGTGGCGTTCTACTACTATGTGCAGTATGTGCTCCACAAGCAGATGCAGGAGGCACACGAGTATGCCAAGGCGAGGGGCGTGGTGCTCAAGGGCGACATTCCCATCGGCGTGAACCGCTGCGGATGCGACGTGTGGCACGAGCCGCAATACTTCAACCTCAACGCGCAGGCCGGAGCGCCGCCCGACGCCTTCTCCGTCAACGGACAAAACTGGGGATTACCCACCTACAACTGGCAGCGCATGATCGACGACGGATGCCAGTGGTGGATACGCCGCTTCCAGAACATGGCCAAATACTTCGACGCCTACCGCATCGACCACGTGCTGGGATTCTTCCGCATCTGGGCCATTCCCATCACCTGCGTCCACGGCCTGCTCGGACAGTTTGCGCCGGCACTGGGCATGTCGCGCGAGGAGATCGAGGGCTACGGACTGCACTTCCAGGAGCAACTGTTCACCACGCCGTTCATTGCCCGATGGGTGGTCGACCGCGTGTTCCGAGAGCATGCACAGGAGGTGATCGACACCTACCTCGACCATCAGCACGACGACATCTACGCCCTCAAGCCGCAATACGACACGGAGCGCAAGATTGAGGCGGCCTTCAAGGACAAAAACAGCGATGTGGACATCTGGATACGCGATGGGCTCTACGCCTTGGCGAGCGACGTGCTCTTCGTGCGCGACTACAACGACCCCAACAAGTTCCACCCGCGCATCACGGCGCAGCTCAACTTCATGTATGAGGCGCTCTACGACTGCGACAAGGAGAAGTTCAACCGCATCTACAACGATTACTACTATCGCCGCAACAACAACTTCTGGTACAACGAGGCCATGAAGAAACTGCCGGTGCTGGTGCAGGCCACACGCATGCTGGTGTGTGCCGAGGACCTGGGAATGGTGCCCGACTGTGTGGCGTGGGTGATGAACGAGCTGCGCATACTCAGCCTCGAACTGCAACAGATGCCGAAGGACCCGAAGCTCACCTTTGGCGACCTTGCGCGCAATCCCTACCGCAGCGTGTGTACGCTCTCGACCCACGACATGCCGACCCTGCGACAGTGGTGGGACGAGGACTACAACCGCACGCAGGACTATTACGCCTCGAAGCTCTACCGCGGCGGAGCGGCACCCCACCCACTGCCGGGATGGCTGGCCAAGGAGATCGTGGCCGACCAACTGTCGTGCCCGTCGATGCTCTGCGTGCTCTCGCTGCAAGACTGGATGGCCATCGACGAGCAGCTGCGCCTGCCCGACGCAGGCGCCGAGCGCATCAACATTCCCGCCAACCCACACCACTACTGGCGCTACCGCATGCACATCAACATCGAGGACCTGCTGGCCAACACACCTTACAACAACACAATCAAGGACCTCATCACGGAGGCCGGACGACACCTGAACAACAAATAAAACCATCATCATGACGCGCAAAGACATCCTACTTCTCGCCATGGCGCTGCTGCCCATGGGCGCCGCGGCGCAAACCGTCACATCGCCCAACGGCAACGTGGTAGTGACCTTCTCGCTCTCGCCCAAGGGGCAGCCCACCTACGAGATGCAATACAAGGGGAAGGCGGTGTGCAAACCATCGCACCTCGGACTGGAGCTTGCCAAGGACAAGCACGCCTCGAAGGGCATGGACGAGACCGACCTCATGGACGGATTTGAGGAGACCAACCACCGCACATCGACCTTCGACGAGACGTGGAAGCCGGTGTGGGGCGAAACGGCCACCATCAGAAACCACTACAACGAGATGGCCGTGGATCTCCGACAGCCGGCCACCAAGCGAAACATCACCATACGCTTCCGCGTGTACGACTATGGCATGGGACTGCGCTACGAGTTTCCGCAACAGCAGGAACTCAACTACTTCGTCATCAAGGAGGAGCACACGCAGTTTGCCATGGCAGGCGACCACACGGCCTACTGGATTCCGGGCGACTACGACACGCAGGAGTATGAATACCAGATCACGCCGCTCACCGGCATCAGGGCCGTCATAGCCAAGAACCGCGAGGCGTATAAGAGCAACTCGTCGACGACGGTGTTCTCCGACACGGGCGTGCAAACGTCGCTCCAGATGAAAACCAGCGACGGCCTTTACATCAACATCCATGAGGCGGCATGCATAGACTATCCCACCATGCACCTCAACCTCGACGAGAAGAACCTCGTGCTCGAGTCGTGGCTCACGCCCGACGCCGTGGGACGGAAGGGATTCATACAGACGCCGTTCAACACGCCCTGGAGAACGGTGCTCGTGAGCGACGACGCACGCGACATGCTGGCCTGCAAACTGACGCTCAACCTCAATGAGCCGTGCAAGATCGAGGACACGTCGTGGATACACCCCACCAAGTACTGCGGAGTGTGGTGGAACATGATCGTTGGAACGAAGACCTGGAGCTACACCAACGATTACCCATCGGTAAGACTCGGCGTGACCGACTACTCGAAATGCAAGCCCAACGGCACACACGGCGCCACCACGGCGGAGGTGAAACGCTACATCGACTTCGCCGTGAAGAACGGCCTGCAAGAGGTGCTCGTGGAAGGATGGAACGTGGGATGGGAAGACTGGTTCGGGCACCAGAAGCTCGACGTGTTCGACTTTGTGACGCCCTACCCCGACTTCGACATCAAGGCGCTCAACGACTATGCCCACGCCAAGGGGGTGAAGCTCATGATGCACCACGAGACATCGAGCTCGGCGCTCAACTATGAGCGACACATGGAGGAGGCGTTCAACCTCATGAACCGCTACGGCTACGACGCCGTGAAGACGGGCTACGTGGGCGACATCATCCCACGAGGCGAGTACCACTACTCGCAACTGATGAACAACCACTACCAACGGGTCGTGGAAACGGCTGCCAAGCACCACATCATGGTCAACGCACATGAGGCCACACGACCCACGGGCATCTGCCGCACATGGCCCAACCTCGTGGGCAACGAGAGCGCCCGAGGCACGGAGTATGAGGCGTTTGGGGGCAATGTGGCCTACCACACGGTGATGCTGCCGTTCACCCGCCTGCAGGGCGGTCCGATGGACTACACGCCGGGCATCTTCGAGACGCGACTCGCCGACTGGAGCAACAACAAGAGCTTTGTGCACTCCACGCTCTGCGGACAACTGGCGCTCTACCTCGTGATGTACTCGCCGCTGCAGATGGCAGCCGACCTGCCTGAGCACTACGAGAAATACGACGACGCCTTCCAGTTTATTCGCGACGTGGCGTGCGACTGGGACGACTCTAAGTATCTTGAGGCCGAGCCTGCCAAATACATCACCGTGGCGCGCAAGGCCAAGGGCACCGACAACTGGTTTGTGGGCGGCAAGACGGGCGAGGACGCCCATACCGCCGTGGTGCGACTCGACTTCCTCGACAAGGGGCGACGCTACGACTGCGCCATCTACCAAGACGCCAAGGAGGCCGACTACGAGAAGAACCCGAAGGCTTACCACATTCTGCACAAGACCGTGAAGAAGGGCGATGTGCTGAAAATCAAGGAGGCGCGCGGCGGCGGTTTCGCCGTGTCGCTGATGGCCAAGTAACACCCACACGCTACCCATAACATGAAAGTAAGATACTTATTAACCGTAATCTTTGCCGCCATGATGACATGGAACGCCAACGCCCAAGGGCGATTTAACGAGATGGAATATGGCAAGACGCAAACCGTGTTCCACCTCAACGCACCCTCCATGCCGAAGGTGCGCATCTACAAGGATGCGCAGGGCGGCAAGCCCATCAAGACGGTGAAGATGCGGGCCTTGGGAAACAACCGCTGGGAGGCCATCCTCAAGGGCGACCTGGCCGGACGGTTCTACACCTTCGACATGGGCCTTGGCGAATGTCCGGGAACGTTCGCCAAGGCGGTGGGCGTGAACGGCAACCGAGGCGCCATACTCAACATGGCCGACACCGACCCCGAGGGATGGAGCCACGACCGACGACCCGCGCTGGCCTCGCCCGCCGACCTCGTGATCTACGAACTGCACATGCGCGACTTCTCCATCAGCGCCACATCGGGGTTGCAGCACCAGGGAAAGTACTTGGCGCTCACCGAGCCTCGCGCCATCGACTACCTGAAGCGGTTGGGCGTGAACGCCATCCATTTCCAACCGTTGTTCGACTATGCCTCGGTCGACGAGACGCAGCTGCAACGGCCGCAGTTCAACTGGGGCTACGACCCGAAGAACTACAATGTGCCGGAGGGTAGCTACGCCACCGACCCCTACAAGCCGGCGGTGCGCATACGTGAGATGAAGGCCATGGTGCAGGCGCTCCACAAGGCGGGCATACGCGTCATCTTCGACGCCGTGTACAACCACACGTTCGACATCGACGGAAGCAATTTCCAACGCACCTATCCCGACTATTACTACCGCAAGACGGCCGACGGACGCTACTCCAACGGGTCGGGCTGCGGCAACGAGACGGCCTCGGAGCGTCCGCTGATGCGCGAGTTTATGATAGAGAGCGTGAAATACTGGATCAACGAGTTCCACATCGATGGCTTCCGCTTCGACCTCATGGGCGTGCACGACATCGAGACGATGAACGCCATACGGGCCGCTGTCGACGAGATCGATCCTTCGATCTATATCTACGGCGAGGGATGGAGCGCCGGAGCGTGCGCCTTCCCGCAAGACCAGTTGGCCGTGAAGGCGGCGGCCTACAAGCTCCACGGCATAGGGGCGTTCAGCGACGACATGCGCGACGCCCTGCGCGGACCGTTCAGCGACGACACCAAGGGGGCGTTCCTCGTCGGCTTAGGGGGCGAGGAAGAGAGCCTGAAGTTTGGCATCGTGGGCGGCATAGCCCACCCGCAGGTCGACATGGCGCGGGTGAACTACGACCACAAGCCGTGGGCCAAGGAGCCAACGCAACAGATAAGCTACGTGAGCTGCCACGACGACATGTGCCTGGTGGACCGCCTGAAGGCAACCATGCCAGGATGGAACGACGCCACGCGAAGCTACGCCGACCGCGAGGCGGAGCTCATACGCCTCGACCTGCTGGCACAGACGGCGGTGTTCACGTCGCAGGGTGTGCCGTTCATCTTGGCGGGCGAGGAGATGCTGCGCAACAAGAAGGGAGTGCACAACAGCTATGCGTCGCCCGACAGCATCAACGCGATCAACTGGGACAACCTGAGGCGTTACCCCGAGGTGTTTGAGTATTACCGCGGATTGATCGGCATGCGCAAGCACCATCCGGCTTTCCGCCTGGCCAAGGCCGACGCCGTGAGGGAGCACCTGGAATTTATGGCCTCCGACCACTGTCTGGTGGCCTTCCGCCTGAAGAACCTGGAGGGCATCGACAGCTGGAACGACATCATCGTAGCGCTCAACGCGAACAAGGAGCCGAGATCGATCGTCCTTCCACAAGGCCACTACTACGTAGCGTGCTGCAACGGTATGATCAACGAGGAGGGCATCGGCATGCCCATCAAGGGCCAGGCTACGGTCGACGCCCAATCGGCACTGATACTCTACCGAAAGTAAAGCTGAAACAACAAAGATTAAGATTATGAAGAAAAAACTGATATCACTAATGATGCTTATGAGTGCAATGAGCATGAACGCAGCGGTGGGGGTCGATCGCATTGAGCCCACCAACTGGTATGTTGGCATGAAAGACGCCTCGCTACAACTGATGGTGCACGGCAAGGATGTGCGCAGCGCCGACGTGGAAGTGAGCTACCCGGGGGTGCGCATCGATTCTATCGCACGTCTCGACTCGCCCAACTATCTCCTCGTCTACCTCAACCTCAAAGGGGCCAAGGCGGGCGAGATGACGCTGTGCTTCAAGCAGGGCAAGCAAACCAAGAAGGTGAAATACCTGCTGAAAGACCGCGACATGGCGGGCGACAAGCGCATGGGATTCTCCAACGCCGATGTGCTCTACATGCTCATGCCCGACCGATTTGCCAATGGCAACCCACACAACGACGCCTTCAAGACCATGCGCGACAAGACGTGCGACCGCACGGCGCCAAGCCTGCGACACGGAGGCGACATGGAGGGCATTCGCCAGCATCTCGACTACTTCAAGGACCTCGGCGTGACGGCGCTGTGGTTCACGCCGTTGCTCGAGAACGACGGCCCCAACGATGGGGCACATTCTACCTACCACGGCTACGCCACCACCAACTACTACCGGGTGGACCCGCGATTCGGCACCAACGAAGAGTATAAGCGGCTCGTCGACGAGGCGCACAGCAAAGGCCTGAAGGTGGTCATGGACATGATCTTCAACCATTGCGGCATAGACCATCCGTGGGTGGCCGACATGCCATCGAAAGACTGGTTTAACACTCCCGAATGGCTCGCACCGGAAAACCAGACGGCGGCGCATCAGAAGAAACTGGGCACCATCGACGGCGCCGCCAAGGTGAACGACAAGTACTTGCAAACGAGCTACAAGCTCACGCCGGTGCTCGACCCCTACGCCAGCCAGGTGGACCTCAAGGAAACGGTCGACGGGTGGTTCGTGCCTACCATGCCCGACCTCAACCAGCGCAACCCGCACGTCATGAGGTATCTCATACAAAACAGTGAGTGGTGGATAGAGACCGTGGGCATCGACGGCATCCGCATGGACACATACCCCTACGCCGACCGCGACGGCATGGCGCTATGGATGAAGACGCTCAACAACGAATATCCCAACTTCAACACCGTGGGAGAGACGTGGGTGACGGAGCCGGCCTACACCGCCGCATGGCAGAAAGACAGCAAACTGTCGGAGAAGAACAGTTACCTCAAGACGGTGATGGATTTTGCCTTCTTCGACCGCATCAACCAGGCCAAGAACGAGGAGACCGACGGATGGTGGCAGGGATTCAACCGAATCTACAACGCGCTCTGCTACGACTATCTCTACCGCGACCCGCATCATGTGATGGCGTTCATCGAGAACCACGACACCGACCGGTTCCTCGGCAACGGCCGCGACTCGCTGGCGCTGAAGCAGGCGTTGGCCTTGCTGCTCACCATCGACCGCATACCGCAGCTCTATTATGGCACGGAGGTGCTCATGAACGGCACGAAAGAGGTGACCGACGGCAATGTGAGGCGCGACTTCCCCGGTGGATTCCCCGGCGACGAGCACAACGCCTTCACTCAGCAGGGACGCACGAAGGAGGAGAACCAGATGTTCAACTGGATCAGTCGTCTGCTCCACTGGCGACAGGGCAACGAGCTCATCACCAAGGGCAAGCAAACGCAGTTTATTCCGCAGGACGGGGTGTATGTCGTGGCGCGCACACTGCCGGGAAGGGCGGCGCTCACCATCGTGAACGGCACGTCGCACCAACGCAAGATGCACACACAGCGCTACCAGGAGGTGCTCCAAGGGGCCAAGCAGGCCAACAACATCCTCACACGACGCACCATCGACCTCACAAAGGACATCACGCTGGCGCCAAGGGCCACCATGGTGCTCGAGATCAACGCACAGCAATAAAATAACACGAAACCGTCTATGAACAAGAAATTATCATCATTGGTGGCAGCATTGGCCCTACCCGCAGCTCTCATGGCGCAGGGATGGCCAGCCAACCACCAGGGCGTGATGCTGCAAGGATTCTACTGGAACAGCTTCGACGCCTCACACTGGAAAAACCTGGAGAGCCAGGCGGATGAACTCGCACAGTATTTCAACCTCGTGTGGATTCCGCAGAGTGGCAACTGCGGAAGCGAATCGATGGGATACGACGACCTCTACTGGTTCAACAACTACCAGAGTGCCTTCGGATCGGAACAGGAGCTGCGGTCGATGATCGGCAAGCTCAAGCAAAAGGGAATAGGGACCATCGCCGACGTGGTGATCAACCACAGAAAGACGCTCACCAACTGGGTCGACTTCCCAAAGGAGACGTACCAAGGGAAAACCTACCAACTGTTGTCGACCGACATCTGCAAGGACGACTGCGGCGGACAGACGGCCTCATGGGCAGCCGCCAACGGATATGCGCTCAGCAACAACAACGACACGGGCGAGGGGGTGACGTTTGCACGCGACCTCGACCATAACAGCGCTAACGTGCAGAAGAACGTGAAGGCGTATCTCCACTTCCTCCTCAACGACATGGGGTATGCGGGCGTGCGCTACGATATGGTGAAGGGCTACGCGGCCAAGTTTACGGCACTCTACAACGCCGACGCCAAACCAACGTTCTCGGTGGGCGAGTATTTCGATGGTAACAAACAACTGCTCACCAACTGGATCAATGGCACGAAGGTGAACGGGGTGATACAGAGCGCGGCGTTCGACTTCAACACACGATATGCCGTGCGTGACGCCACAAACTATAGCAACTGGACCAAGCTCGACCACGACGGACTGGCCACCGATCCCACTTACGCGCGGTACGCCGTGACCTTCGTGGAGAACCACGACACCGAACGGCGGTCGGCCTCGGAGCAGCAAGACCCCATCAAGCGCGACACGCTGGCGGCAAACGCCTACATCCTCGCCATGCCGGGTACGCCCTGCGTGTTTCTCAAGCATTGGATCGATTGTAAGGCCGACATCAAGAACATGATTCTGCTGCGTAACCTCACGGGCATCAACAACCAGAGCGCATGGAAACGCAACGGCAGTAGCGTGGCACGATACATATTCACCACTACGGGAACGAAGGGACGACTGCATGTGGCTGTGGGATCGTCGGCCAACACCTACTCGCCCGACGCCAACACATGGGCGCTCGCTGCCGAAGGGCACCACTACCGTTACTTCCTGGAGCGCACCATGCAAACGGCGTGGACTTCGCTGCCTTCGGGCCATTATGACGAGGGGGCGACAGTGACGCTCAGGGCCATCTCCACAGACAAAAACGCACAACTGGTTTACACGCTCGACGGAACAGACCCCACCAGCCAAAGCACACGCGCAAACAACGGCGCCACGCTGCGCCTGCCGGAGGGAAACACCACGCTGAAGGTGGCGCTGCTCACGGGCGGCAAGGTGCTGGGCACCGTCACCAGGACTTATCAGGTGGAAGCGTTCAAGCCTTACAACATCAGCGTTAACGTCAACACCGACGCCGTGGGATGGACGTCGATGTATGTGTGGTCGTGGGGTGGCGACGGATCGCACAACCCCACAGCAAAGAAATGGCCGGGCGACCGTGTAACGACCACCACCAAGCTCGACGGCAAGACGTGGTACACGCTCCACTACGCAATCAATGCGAAGGACGATTATGTGAACTTCGTGTTCAACAGCAGCAACGGATCGGTGCAGACTGCGAATGTGCAGAACGTGAAACGCACATCCTATCTCGTTGTTACGGCAAGCAAGGATGCCAGCGGACATTACCTCGTGAAGGATGTGAGCGACAAGTACGCCACGGCCATCGCACCCATCACAACGGCCAAAGCCCATCGACCCACCACGGTGACAAGCATCGACGGTCGCACACTAAGACGCTTCAGCACCTACGTAGACGCTGCGGAGGCCACAACCGGACTTCCCGCTGGCCTCTACATCGTAAACGGCGTCAAGCTGGCGAAGCCATAAGCCTCTCGCACAGGTGGTGAACGCTCCGCCTATGAGGCAAAAAAAAAATACATGAGAGGTTATAAAAAAGAAAGCTCCCCAAGCCGGCCCTGTGGCTGACTTGGGGAGCACTGTTGGAAGAGGGTTAGAGACAACTGTTCAGGCCGAGGGTGGTGGCCAGGGCGGTGAGGATGCTCAGCGCCAGTTGCACAATGTTCTTCCAGGTTTGACGAGATAGTTTCATGATGCGTGTGTTAGTGTTGTTAGATGTGAGACGGATGGGTTACGCCTTGGGATCGGTGGGAGTCTTGGCATCGACCACGGCGTTCTTGGGAGCCTCCTTGGCGGTGACGCCCTGGAGCAAATCCTTCACATAGTTGCCGGCGCGGCGGTTCTTGTCCGTCACCTGACCGTTGCCCACGAAGTGGATCTCGGGAGCGAAGAGCACACGGAAGTTCTTCACGTTCTGCGCTCCAAACTCGGCGCTGGTGGCGGCGGCAACGGTGTTAATGCCCACCTTAAACGCACCGATGCCATCGAGCACCACCTTCTGCGAGTTCTGCAAATGCTGCTTCATAGCCTCTGAGGCCCCTGCGAGCACCGCCAACACATCAGCGTAGGTCACGGTGGTGGCGTGCGAGATCTCGGAGGCGAGATCCTTGGTCGACACGGTGTTGAGGATGACGCTGCGGCCATACCACTTGCCATAGTTCTTGTTACCCTCGCGCTTCTCCTGATACTTACGATAAAATACTGCCATAATTGTTTTTCTGTGTTTTAAGGTTAATAATGATTGTGAGTGTTTGTGTTGATACCGTAGCATGCGCCCCGCGGTGGCGTCGCCTTGGTTTTAACGATTGCAAAGGTAGTGCGTTTGGCGAAAAGCACCAAACGGCAAAAGGAAAGGTAGCAAGCCATGCCCAGCCCCAAACGCCCGAGCATCCAGCCCCAAGCATGCCCGAGCCCCAGCCATTCCCGAGCCCCAAGCATGCCCAAGCATCCAGCCTCCCCCACCCCTTTCGAAAGCCAACCCTCCCACCCCTTTCGAAAGCCAACCCTCCCACCCCGCGAAAGGAAAGCCCTTCCGAAAAGCCCCCTGCAAAAGGAAAACCCTCCCACCCCACGAAAGCCATTTTCGGGCGCATATTTGCGCCCGCCAAGAACCGCCAAGAACC
>JABLTL010002090.1_pt1 | contig 26093 bp, 18 predicted proteins | sample 7160151 | NCBI WGS metagenome assembly JABLTL01 (sample SAMN14651223, study PRJNA627086) | human gut metagenome | isolation source: feces | host: Homo sapiens
AGGAAAGAGGGAGCCACGAGGGAGAAAACCTAAGGGGAGAGGGGAAAGCGCCTTTGGAGCGCCTTCCTCTCTCCCCTTGGGTTGTCTCCCTCAAACATAGCAGCAACGTTATCGCACAGAATAGCGAACCCGAGAAGTGCTATCCAACGAATAGAACTATCGGTTGCCTGCTATCGTATTAAAACTAAAACGGTATAAAAGAAATGAACTATACAAAAAAGTGAGCCGTGCGCACTATTCTTTGCGCTTCGACTCACTTTTCCTTTTACGGATTGTATCACAACCCCATAAACTCACTCACTATATACTTCGGCGCACCCGGCGTGGAATAGACCCACCTGTCTATATGCCCCTCGGTTATGAAATACGGCGATTCAAGCGGCACACAGCCGCCGTCACAGCAGTTTACAATTATCAGCTTTATCTTCATCTTTTCAGGGATTATCGCCTTGATATAAACGCAGGCACAATCCCCGACCTTTATACCGCTTTTCAGCTCCGCAAGTCCCGCAAGGTTCGGCGCAAGCTCGATAAAGATCCCGTAATCCTCAATAGAGCGGACAATTCCGGGTACTGTTTCCCCTACCGAAAAGCGCTCTGCATTCTGTTGCCACGTTCCCAGAAGCTCCTTATGAGTAAGACAGATATGACCATCTTCTCTGCCCTTGACTACAGCGTAAATATCCGAGCCTACAGAAAATCTGTCAGCGGGGTGAACTATCCTTGATACCGAAATAGCGTCTATCGGTATCATTGAAGCTATCCCGCACCCTATATCCACAAAGCACCCGAACTGCTCAAGGTGCGTGACCCTCGCCCCGATAATATCACCCGGGACAAGCTTTGATATGTATTCTCTGTCCGCCTCTTCCTGCGCCGCCCTGCGCGAAAGTATCGCAACAGGCTCACTGCCCGTTTCATCTATTGTCGTTATCTTGAAGCATACAGGCTTTCCTACTCTCGATATCAGCGCAATATCCCTCGTCGCCCCGCTTTCGATACCGACAGCGCCTTCACTGCGCGGTATAATGCCCTTCATACAGCCGAGATCTATGTGCATATTATGATCCGCATCACATACAGTACATGGTGCTTCAAGTACCGCTCCCGACACCGCCGCCTGCAAAAGCGTTTTTGCCGACTGCAATGCCGAAATGTTTTCCTTGCTTGCAAGCCTTCTTCCCTCGGGTAAAAATTCCGTCATTTGAAATACCGATCCTTCCTCGTTTTGTTTTCTTTTTTACAAGTGTATGACAGCTTTTCTTTGATTATGATACCATAAATTTACATTTCAGCTTTCGCTGAATATTTGATAAAATTCTGATAATTATCGTTGATTTTAACAACATTTTCTGCTACAATAGAATTTATACAGGCGCAGTGCGCCGCAAACTCTCAGACTTGAACGGAGAAACCATGTTTAATAGAAGCGGAACATTAAAACGTGTGGGGTTGCTTGCCGCAGTTGCACTAATCGGCACAGCAGCCGCTTTGACCTATAATGCATTTCTTTCATCGGAAGGCGGGCTTCCCGAGGTACTCTCTCCTTTACAACCGATAGCAAAGGATAATGACGGCGAGGTAAAGCAAAAAGCCGACATAGCATTTTCGCCCGAGGGGAGCTTTTTCAGCGAGGATATCGCAGTAGAAATTACAGCCAAGGACAAAAATGCTAAGATCTACTACACAACGGACGGCAGTACACCCACCGAAAAATCATCGGCATACACTTCACCTATAAAGGTGCGCAGTGGCAGTGATGTCACAGCCGAAACGATAAAGGCGATAGCCGTAAGCGAAGACGGCACGTCCGAGGTATTCACAAAGAGCTATGTTACAGGAAATGATGTATCAGAGCGGTTTGAAAAGGGTACATATGTATTTGTTCTTTCAACCGATGATGTAAATCTTTACGATTACGAAAAAGGCATCGCCGTAGCAGGAAAAATCCGTGACGAGTGGATAGCAAACGAGTATGACGGAAAAAGCGAAATCACGCCCAACGACCCTGCAAACTGGAATCAGGAAGGTATGGCAGGCGAAAGGCCTATGTATGTCGAGGCTTTTTCAAGCAGCGGAGAGCTTCTTGTTTCACAGCAGGCAGGCGCAAGAGTTGCAGGCGCATATTCTGCCGCAGTTGACCAGAAATCGTGGAAGCTTATAGCAAGAACCATGTACACCCCAGAAAAAGGCAAATTCGGCTACCCGTTCTTCAGTGACGCTACCGATGAGAGCGGCGCGATACTTACAAAGATAGACCGTATAGTACTGCGCAACGGCGCAAACGACCGTGAATTTGCAGGCGTTCGTGATGAGCTTTCGATGTCGCTTGCGAAGCAGTCGGGCTATCTTGATGCGCAATCGACTGCACCTGCGGCAGTCTTCCTTAACGGAAAATATTACGGCTTTGCATGGCTTCACCAGAATTTCAGCCGTGCATACCTTGAAGAACGCTACGGCGGAACAAAAGACAACTATCAGGTAGTCGGCAAGGCAGAGGGCGAGCTCGATAACGAGAACGCAGAGGGCGCGATAGCTGACTATAATAAGATGCTTGAGCTTGCCGAAAGCGGTCTTACCGATGACAAGAAGTTTGAACAGCTCTGCTCTATGATGGATATTGACAACTATATGCACTATCTTGCAATGCAGCTGTTCATTGACAACCGCGACTGGCCCGGCAACAACTACAAGGTATGGCGCTATGTAGCGTCCGAGGGTGAAGAGGTCACAAGCAAATATCAGGACGGCAAGTGGAGATATTTCTTCTATGATGCCGAGTTTGCATGGGGACTTTATTCAGACGGATACGCGAACAAAACGCTTACAAAGATACTTAAAGGAACTCACCCCGCAGGCGGCTCTGCACTTGTATCGGCACTTATGGAACGTGCCGATATGCGTGAAAAGCTTGCGAACAATATCTGCGACCTTATCGGCGGCGCATTCAGCGCCGAAAATATCCTTGCCACCCTCGAGCAAAAGCTTGCCGACAGCGATAAGGAGCAGATGTACGCGCTGAACAAGGGTATAACCTCAGAGTGGGCAAACGAGGGTACGTTTGAAAACAGCAGAAACGAAATAAGAGAATTTGCCGACAAGCGCGCAAACATAATCCTCGGCGATATCTGCCGCAACTTTGAGATAGACAAGGACGATACATACAAGGTAAAGCTGAACGGTGCAAAGGGTCTTAAGGTCACCATGAACATTCAGACCGTCAAGGATACCAATACGATAAGCGCAGAGTATTTCACACCTTATAAGGTAAAGCTTGCCGCTGAGGATTTGTCCGGCTACACCTTCACAAGCTGGGAAATAAACGGCACGACATACACCGACCGCGAAATAACGATTGACAGCTCAATGGCTAAAAAGGGAAAGATAACTATAAACGCCCGCAGCGAAAAAACCACTTCAACAGATGAACTGCTGCACATAAGCGAGGTCTACACAGGCGGTGACGCAGACTGGATAGAGCTTTACAATCCCAATGACACTGACGTATCTACAAGAGGTCTTTATCTGACCGATAAGGAGGATATGCTCAACCGATATAAGATACCGACAGTCAATGTAAAGCCGCACTCAACGCTTACTATAGTCTGCAAAAACAACAAGTCTGAAAATACGCTGATGAAAATGCAGACAAATTTCAGCCTTAAAACAGGCGAAACGCTGATACTAAGCAACGAAAACGGCGATATTCTCGGCAAGGTCGCAATAATTGACTGTGACGAGAACGAATCGCTCGTCCGTCAGCGTGACGGAAGCTACGCAAAGGGTACGCCGACCTTTGAAAAGAACAATACATAACCAAACTGTAAAAAACAGCCGTACATCCGGGTTTATCCAGAATGTACGGCTGGTTTTTAAGACAAGGGACTGTGACACAATTCCTAAGCTTATCAAATTACATTAAAATTACGATGCAATATATTGTAAAAGCATCAAAACAATAAATACACTGCCAACAACGCTGAAAACAGCTTCCATGCTTGCAAGGTGTTAATAATTTCGTTAGTAAATCTGTGCAACTGCACTGTCACCGACTATCCAAAAAGAACGCTGCTATCCTGAGATATCTGTACTAAAATGGGACTAAGTGAGCGTCAGCGACCCGCTTATACATACTTTTAAAACCCAGTCGTTAGTGTGTCTTATAGCCAACACCCTTGTGGGGGTATGGGTGTGGGTAAGGAAAGACTGAGGGATTGTCTGATATCAACTTATCTTTAGACAAACTAAGCCGCGGGCTGTGCAGCTTACACCCCGCGGCTTTCTCCGTATCAACTATACCATCAGTTTCAGTGCTCATGCACATATTTCATTTGATCTGCTCCTGCAATATATCCAGTATCTCCCCGAACCTCTGAAAATGTACCACCTCGCGCTCACGCAGGAACTTTATCACATTTGATACATCGGGATCATCGCACGCCCTCAATATATTGTCGTAGGTAGCTCTTGCTTTCTGTTCTGCCGCAAGATCCTCATGCAGATCTGCAAGCGGGTCTGCCTTACTCTGCAAGTACGCCGCCGTAAACGGAACTCCGCCCGCATTTGCAGGATATACCGCATTAGCGTGATCCATATAATACGCGCCCACTCCGTACCTGTCAAAGCTTTTCGCTCCCTCGCCCGTTGTCAGCTGAGAAACTATTGATCCGATCATCTCTAAGTGAGAGAGTTCTTCCGTACCACCCTCCTCCCCGAAATGATCCCTACCGTCTGAAAATTTCCCCGAAAGCCGCCTTATAGCTCTCCCCTCTGCCGCTCACCGTAAACCTCGCCGCAAAACCTTTTTCCACGCCCTTGAAATAAACAGCCAGCTCCTTATGAGAATACTCGACCCTTTCCACTGCCCGCCATACGCATTCATCATCAAACCGCAAGATCTCACCGATTTTCCTGGCTATGCATTTACTGCTTTGTTCTGCGGCATCTCCCATATCTGCTTTTCTGTCAAGCTCTTTCAGCTTACTGTCATAATACTGCTTTTGCTCCGCCAGCTCCTCCTTTGTTATAAGCCCGTCAAGTACCATATCAACAAGCCGCCGCTTCTTCTCACGTATAATATCCTTCTGCCTTTGAAGCGCCGCCTTATCCGTTATTTGCATCGGCAAGCTTTTCATTACCCTGTCCGTGATAACCGCCTTATCTGTCACAATGCCGTCAAGCATATACTTTATCCCCGCCGTCAGCACCTTCACATTGAGCGTGTCATTGTCACACCCGTTACCTTTTATCCTGCCGGCACACCTGAGAGCTTTATATATGCCCTCATTCAGCTTTTTCACCCTCGACACCATAACACAGCCGCATAATGCACAGTGGACCTTGCCGCTGTATGGATAGCGATCGCTGTTACGACTTGTTTCTGTCGGAGTACGGCGGGAGATTTCAAGCTGAGTCATATCCCATAGCTCACGGCTGATTATCGGCTCATGGTGACATCTCAGATATATCCTGCCGCCCCTGTTGAGCTTTTTCTTATGCGTAAGATAATCCGGCGTACAGCTCTTTTTCTGTTCGAGATCGCCGACATATTTTTCATTGCGGAGTATCCTGCGTATATACGATGCGCTCCAACTGCCTGCGCAAGGCGCAGGTACTTTTTCCGAGTTAAGCTCTTTCGCTATTGTGCCTGCTCCTTTTAAAAGAAGCGTATATTCGTTGAATATCCTTTGCACGATGCTCGCACCCCGTTTTTCTATGCTTATCTTTCCTCCGCTGACATCATACCCCAGACAATTCCTGCCAAATACGACCCCCTGCTCCATTTTTCTCGCCTGTCCCCACCGTACCCTCTCGGATATTTTGCGGCTTTCTTCCTGTGCGATGGTTGCCATGATCGAAAGCCTTAGTTCTCCGTCACTCTCCCGCGTATCTATATTATCGTTTATAAATATTACCCCGACACCCGTTTGCTTAAGCTCCCTTGTGATCTTGAGCGTATCCACCGTGTTTCTCGCAAAACGGCTGACCTCCTTAGTAAGTATGATATCGATCTCTCCCTTACGGGCAAGCTTCAGCATCTTGTTGAAGCCATCCCTGTGCATTGTCGTAGTCCCGCTTGTCCCCTCGTCATAAAACACCCCGACAAGCTCCATATTGTCCGACCTTATTATATATTGCTCAAAGTAAAGCCTTTGCGAAGACAATGATCCCGCCTGCTCCGCCCTGTCCGTAGATACACGGCAATAAGCCGCCGCTCTAAGCTTCTTCACAGCACTGCGGCAACGTATCAATATGACCCTCGTCATACAGTTGCTCGATTATGATACGGCATATCGTCTGTTCTATTGTTTTCTCTTCCTCTTTTGTTATTGTCATAAAATCACCTCGGCATAAATTATTCATATGCGGTTTGTACATATTCCTGTTGATTTTTTTGCAGTTCGGTGATATAATTAAACAGGAATATTTTGGAGAAGGTGTTACAATGCAGAAGAAAGCCGTCAAGGACAATGCCCGTAAGAACATTATACTCAAAGCCGCATCAAAGCGCTTTATATCCGATGGATTTGAGGGGACATCGATCCGCAGTATAATGGAAGAGGCAAGTGCCGAGGTAGGTCTGTTCTACTACTATTTCAAGTCTAAGGACGATATATACAGCGCCTTTATAGAAGATCTGTTCACCGGCTATAAGCAAAGGATCGCTGCATTGACCGAAAACACCGTAAGAGCACCTTATACCGCACTGACCGGCGTTTTCGGATTATTTGCGGATGAAGCTCGCAGATTCAGAACAGAATATATGGGCAAGATGCACGAAAGCACATTGCGGGATATCCGCGACCGTTCGCTTGAAATATCCGTTCCGTATATAAAGCGTATATTGGAATTGCTTATAAGCTACGGCGCAAAGCCGCTCATAAAAACCGATGAATTGGCTGTGATAATGACATACGGCATAGGCAATCTGTTTTTACGGGACGAAAAGAGTCTGCTCGCAGGAACTCACTCCGAAAGTATGAAAACTACCGCTCTTTTATTCGGACTTGACCCTGTTGACGTATCGCTGTCACTTCCGCGTTTGCCTTATGCAAATGAAGCCGACAGCATTTTCGATCTTGCCGAGCATTGTAAAGAGTGTTTTGCAAACTACGACAGCGAACGTATGAAGCGGTTGATCAAAAAAAGGATTTCCCTCGGAGAAGTATATATCATTTCTCACAAAAGCATTACAGCAGGGTTTGTAATGTTCTCAAAGAAAAACAAAACTCTCGATTTTATCGCCGTTCACCCCGACTACAGAAACATCGGTATCGCCTCCAGACTTATCGTCACCGCTATGGCACAGTATGACATCGGAGATGAGCTGTCTATAGTTACATTCGGAGAAGACCGCCCGCAGTCCGACGGTGCAAAACGCCTGTATAACAAATTCGGGTTTACAAATTTCAAAAATATTACGGTTCAGGGAGTACCCCTCACAAAGATCACAGCGGTTATCCCCGAAAAAGCATTGGTAACAGTCTGAACCCAAAAACAAACGTGCCTTGCAAGATATGCAACGCACGTTTTTATTTCACACTGTTTTCAATATTATCAATAATATACCCATACCTCGGATACGATTTTCTTATCCGCTCTCTGCACCGTTCACAGAACTTTTCAAGCTGTTCCTTATCATCACGCATTTTCTGCTTTGCGCCCCACAGATGAGTATACTTGCTTTGCGGCAGGAAAAGCCTGTCCTTGTCAAGAAGCGTCGTATATTCAATACCGCATCTTTTTGCAAGCATCGGGAGCAATCTCTGTTCGGCAAAAACCATATATGTAAGATAATCTCCGCCGTACACTGCCGACTTCATAAATGCTATCGAGCGTGATGTGTAATACTGCTTGAAATCCTCATCGGGAATATACAAAAACGCCGTATTCAGCGGCAGTATACTATAATCAAGCCCCTCGTCAAGCACCTTGCCGCGTAGCCTGAACGTTGATACATCAGGGTACACAGACGGCATAAGCTCCTCCTCATGCGCCGCTATTATCTTATCCCCGAACGGCGGGTCTTCCCACACGATAAAATCCGTATCTATCATAGCGCACGGAGCGGAAAACTGCTGCAGCGCAATAAGCTTTCCCCCCGCCCAGAACATTACCGGATCGATCCCGTCAATGTCATCGGGTATAACAATTCTTATATCACTCCATATATCGTTTATCCCAAGAGCCGAAAAAAGCTCCGCTCCTGCGCTGTCGGTTAGCATAGTTATGCTGTTGCCGTTTTTGCGCCATTGCAAAGCCGAAATTACCGCACAATATATGTCGGGAAGGCTCATACTGAGCTTTTTGCCCGGATTTTTGGCAAAAAAAGCCGCCGATGAAAAAGAATGAAATCCGTTCATATAAGATGTATCCCGTACCCATAGCGGTTGAGCGGTTCGGACGAAAAGAACAGCATCAGCGCCTGCGGTGTAAAGCTTCCTCCCTCGCACAGCTCATCATACGAAAAACTGCCCGAGATAAAGCTTGAAATGTCAAAGCTCCCGAAATTAAACGAGCCGAAGCTTGATATACCCGAGCCGTACTCGTACTCATATTCATACTGATGCCTGTGCATGAACGAGCCGAAAGAACCGAAAGAGCCTGCAAAAGACGAACCGGCATACGATCCCGCAAAAGAGCTGTCGGTTATTACAGGTACTCTGAAAGAGCCGTCAGCCGACAGAACGATCGTGCCCGCGTCACGCTTTAAAAACGGCGGAGTTACAGTCTGAAAGCGATAACCGCCGTACTCCCCGCTTATATTTTTGCTGTCGGTTTCTTCATCATTGCCTGTAAATATATCTTCAAGCGCCTTATCTATATCGCCGTTTTTGTCAATGTTATCGATTTTTGTTGCCTCAGCATCATAGCCGCCCATTCTGAGCCAGTCTGCAAGTCTGCCGCCAAGATAATAGCCCTTAACATCGGTCATATTGAAATTGTCTTTAATGCCGTCAAGGTCGGATACCTTCACTCCGCCTATCCAAAGACAACAATTCTGCATAACATCAATCCTTTCGTAAGCACACATTGCAGATTTTAGCGGCGATGCATACTTTTTCTCACCATATCAAACAGTACCGGAGCAACATTCAAGGAAGGCTCGGCGAGCACCGCCTCATACAGCGAATTTATAACAGCCTTTGCCTGCGCCTTGTTCGCCGCAAGCCTGTGCATAATAAGATCATTTTCCTTTATGGCAAGCTGAGCTGCACTGTAGCACTCTCCCGATGCGATTATATCGTCAAGCATCGTCACTTCCCTACGATATGCGGCGATCTGCCCTTCATGTACTGTAGGATTTGCCGTATCGTCCGCTATCCGCAGTTTGAGAAGCTTTTTAAGCTCATCATGCGAATAGTCGCAAAGCAGACGCTTCAGCGCCACTCTGTCCTCGGTAAATACCGTATCGTGCGCCTCTATCAGCATATCCGTATCACTGCGAAGCTTAAGCTCCGCCCTGTATTTTTCAAAGAAATTCGCCGCTATTATCCTTCCGAGCTCCGCGTGCCCGTAGAAATAGGTGTTGCCGTGCGAGTCGCGGCATCTGCAATCAGGAAGTCCCGCGTTATGGAACAGTGCGGCATATCTGATGTCTGCCTGCGGAGGTGCGAACTCAACGCATTTTGAAATATGCTCCCACAGCGTACAGTCATGATATCTGTCCTTATACCTCTGCGCTTTCAGAAGCTCCGGTGCGATCGCCGCAAACACCTCAGGAAAGCGCGTCATAACGACAGATATATTCCTTGTAAGAAGCACCTTAGTAAAACGTCTGAACAGCTCTCTTCCGGGCATTGCACACAGAAGCCCCGTATTTGCCTTTATCGCGTCTGCCGTAACGCTGTCGATCTCATAATTCTCTCCGCCGAGCAGCTCGAGCGCCGTCAGTATATTGAACGGGTCTGTGACAAGACTTGACTTCGGCTCCAGCTTTAAAGTCAGCTCATTTTCATCAAGGTCATTTTCGTGCCACAGTACGACAGGATACTCACCGACAGCTTTCAGTGTAATTATTCCGTCCTTGATGCATTGCATACCGTCAAACGGATCTCTGAAGCCTTTTCTCGGGTGATATGCTATAGCATTTGCCGAAAAGTCACGCCTTGCAAGGTCAAACAGATAGTTATCCGTACACACCGCCTTGCCGTCCTTAACTTCACTGCAATAGCTCGACACCTGTATAACAAGACCGACCGATGAAACCATAACACTGCTCATGTCCTCATTCTGCGAAACGATCCTCATATCGCTGAACACATACAGCATCTCTTCAAAGTCGGCTGTCGTGATTATATCATAGTCCATAGGCGAGCCGCCCCTCAGCAATTCGGCTACACACTGTCCGACAAAATATGCCTTGTTTCCCGCTCGTTCAAGCACTCTAAGAACCTGCAAAGCCTGTTCGGGTATATTCAGCGTCTGACTTTTAACAGCCAAGTACAGTCACCTCTCGTTTATTTCTGCTTGTAGCCCCAGCCGTCAACACCGCTCTTTCTCAGCGCCGTGAACATTCTCAGCTTGAAGCCTTTATCCTTTCGCTCCATATCGGCAAGGAACTCTTTTGTCTGTTGTCTTGTCGTAGTCTTATCCGCAGGACAAACCGACTTTACGACCTCAAGGCTGTTGCGGTTGCAGGCGGATATCACCTGCGACTCGGGCGCAAGCACAAGCGGACGTATTACCGTTATATCCTTGCGGTCAAGGTGTGTTTTCGGCGAAAAGCAACCTATCCGCCCCTCTTTAAACAAATTCATTATAAATGTTTCGATAACATCGTCATTATGATGACCGAGTGCCAGCTTGTTGCACCCTGCCGCCTTTGCCGCATCGTGAAGCGCGCCTCTTCTCATATTTGCACACAGCGAGCACGGATTAGGCTCTTTTCTGACATCGAACACTATCTCGCCTATCTGCGTATGCACAAGGCTGAAAGGCACGTCCAGCTTTTCACAAAGCCTTGCCACCGCCTCATAGTTATTCGGCACGCCGTTAAATCCCGGGTCGATCGTAACAGCGACTATATCATAGTCAAACTCGGCAAAGCGCCTCATAAGAGCAAGACCGGACAACAACACAAGGCTGTCCTTGCCGCCGGATATCCCGACAGCTATCTTATCGCCCTTTTCTATCAGGTCAAACTCCTGTACGGCTTTTCTGATATATCCGAGTATCTTCTGCATTACTTTTTATCCTTCTTGTTCTTGCCGAACCTGAAATAATTTTCACGGTACTTTATCGGTATGTTCAGCTTTCTGCTGAGCACCATCACCGTTGCGTCTGCCGCTATCGTCAGCGCAATGAAGATTATACACACGACATAAGCCGTATCATTCTTCATTGCCATTCCTACACCACCCGCGGCAGCCGCGATCAGCGCGAACAAAAAGCGCGTCTTTTTGAATATTCCCAGAGCAAGCTCCAAAATGTTCCTCCTTCATAAGCCCGCATACAAAGTCCTGACAGGCTTCATACCGCGATTTTTTAATCCTCGCCGAGCTTCAGTGCCTTGTTGATGTTTATCTTGCGTATGATAGCACCGAGTATTGCAAAGCCGCCGAGAAGCATTACGGCTATCAGCACATACATCTTTATGTAGTCTGCCTGCATTGCCGCTACTCTGTATGGAGGAATCTGCTCATTTACATTGTACATATACTGGAACAGCGGAACAAACAGGTCGCTTGTAACGCCGCCTATGATAAATGCGAATATTATCGAAACACCCGATACAAGCAGCTGCTCATATCCCAGTATTCCTATTATCTCGCCGAAAGAAACACCCATAGCCCTTAAAATACCGAATTGCAGCGTTCTGCCCTTTATCGACAGTATCCAGTAGATAAGGAAGCCGATTATAGTCATTACCATTATGATTATAAATCCGAGCGTCAGCGCACCGTTCATGCCCTGGAGTGACGGATCGGTCTTTTCGCTTATCAGCATCTGTGAGCTGTCCTTTATGCTCTCAAGCGGGAGCATAGCGTCCTCAATGCTCTTGTACAGCGCTTCGCTTGTAGCGCCGTCCGACATCTTGAGCCATATCTGATACGGCTCAAGCTCTGTTCTTGCTCTTACATAGTTGTAGTTCATGACCGCAAAGTCACATTTATTAGGGTTAAGACCGGGCCAATAATCTACTATCGCCATTACCGTTGTATCAAGGCTGTCGTTTCCGCCCCACTTCAGCGATATCACATCGCCCTGCGAAACATTGGCTTTTTCCGCAAGTCCTCTTGAAATTATTACACCCGAACGGCTCTCGACAAGCGCGTTGCAGTAGTTCCACCAGTGTATCGGAAGCAGGTCGTTCCTGAACCATGCAGTCTGTGCGAATTTGTCAGGCTCTATCGCCATAAGTGTAAGATCCGCAACATTCTTGTTTGCGATCCTCAGCTTCACGTTGTCGTTTACAAGCACTCTTGTAGCGATATCCACGCCGTCAAGCGCCTCATAACGAGAGAAATCGGTTTCGACATAACTGCTCGATCCGCCCTCCTCCGAGGTCGACAGCGCATATTCGGTCAGCACAACGTCAGCACCGTTTTCATAATAGATTCTGTCACTGATATTGTTGTTTATAGCTCTTGCCGTGTTCGCCGAGAACAGACCGAATGAGAACGTCATAACAAGGAACAGCATAAGAAAACGCTCCTTGCCGCCCTGTGAACGACAAACAGTAGTAATAGCCATATACTGCGACGGTGTCCAGAACGGGCGCAGCACATAATAAACAAGCCTTAAAAGATACGGATAAATTCTGATAAACAGAAGTCCGAAGCCCAGTATCATAAGCGTTGAGAATATGAAGAGCAGCGGGTCAAGCTCGCCTGTCGCCTCAAATGTTCCCTCCGCTATCGAATTTGTGATATTAGTTGTGTAGAAGTAAAGGAAGCCGAACGCCACAGCAAGAAGCACAATATCGACGCCGCACTTTTCCCACAGCGACATCTTCACGACCTTTGTCCTGCTCTGCTTGTACTGTACTATAGTAAGCTTTGACGCGGGAATGATCGGTATCATCGTAGTAAGGAAGAATACCACTACCGCAAGAAGCGCATACAGTACGCTGATGCCGGTTATCTTTGCGGCAATTCCGGTACGGTTTACAAACTCCAGAAATCCGTTCGATACACCGAGGAACTGACACAGTACCAGTCCGATAAACGGTGCGACCACAAGCGTTACAATACCGAGTATGCCCGACTCTGCGGCATACATTCCGAATATCTGCCATGAGCTTGCGCCACGGCTCTTGAACACTGCGATCTCGTTGCGCTCTCTGTCTACATTGAGCTGAGATACCATAAACAGATAGAACGCCAGCATTACCATAGCCGGTATCTGAAGTATCCATAATATACGCGTCAGCTTTTCCGCGCGCTCCGTATAATTGCCGATTATATCCGCAACATTGAATTCATGCGCATAACCCGCTTCCTGATAGAATGTTGTATCCTTTTCAAGCTCCGCCGTAACAGCCGCTATCCTGTTCATATCAAGAGTATGGTAGTCGAGCGAATATCTGCGCGCGATATTTACCGCGTTAAATCTTCCCGCGGGCATAAGGTCGTTTCTGACCATATCATAGTCAACAAATATCGCGTTGAGATAGCTGTCGAGCGTTTCTGCCCAGTAGCTGTCGTTGTCGGTTTTCTGCTCATATACGCCGGTTATCTTGACATAATAAGGCTCAACACCTGCCGCAAGCGAAACTATCTTATACGTATTGCCCATATTTATGCCAAGCGTTTTGAGCGCATCTTCTGAAGCAAGTCCCTCGTATACGCCGTCAACAGAGGTCTTTGAGGGCAGCTCGCCTCTGACGAGCTTCATATGGTCAAGACTGTCGGTCATTCCTATAAGCTTCAGCCTTGTAGACAGTTCCGAACCGTTACGCTCGCCGTTTACGATATAAAGGCAATCGTCAATAAGCGTTGTCTTGCTGTTCTCCGAGGCGATTCCTATAGCATTTATCCTTGAATCCGACTTTGATACAACATCGTCTATCGTTGCCTGCTGAGTATTCGTATCTGTCGTTATCTGAAGCGTCTTGGTAACGGAATACAGACCGGGATATTTGTTGTTGTCAATCTGGTACTGTTCCATATCCTTTATCAGCATACGCTGCAAGGACGCGTCCATATATATCGGGATAGTGCTCATCATGCCCGCCGCAAGCAAAAATCCTATAAACAGGCATAGTACCATCCATTTTGTATTGCGCATCTTGCGCCACAGTAAAGTAAACATCTGTTTTATTCCTTCCTTAAGGTAAGTGTCGGTGAATACACCGTATTACTTTACAACGACCTCGTCACCCTCGGAAAGTCCCGATGTTATCTGGATCTCCGTAGCGTTGCTTATTCCGGTCTCAACGTCGACCTCTTTCTTGACACCGTCCTTGTACACCTGCACATAGTTCTTGCCCGAAAGGGTCTTTACAAGATATTTCGGTATAACTATCGCATTCTCCGCCTGCTCCTTAATGTAGCTTATATCAGCCACCGTGCCCACCTTTGTAAAGCTCGGAACAGTGCCCTTGAACTCAGCGTATATAGACGATGTATCCTCATCGCCCTGCTCCTTCGCTTCTGTCGGTGTCTTTACTATAGTGCCCTTGTAGTCTTCGTTCTCGATCGTTATCGTAACTTCCTGACCCTTTGTGAATTTTTTATCGTCGTTGACAGCTGCCTTTATATATATCTTGTCCGGATCGATTATAGTAGCTATCACCTTGTACGACTGTACCTTCGTGCCTGCATTCAAACGCTCCGCAAAGCTCACAAGTCCGTCACACGGTGCATAAAGCTTAGAACCGTCATATTCGTTCTGATACTGTGCAAGCGTATTCTTCTCGATCTCAAGCTGTAATCTGTCGTTTTCCGCACCGCTGGAATTATACGTATTCTGTGCCTGCTGGACCTTTAGCTCCTGTGTGCGTATCTCATATTCAAGGTCGCCTGTGTTATACTCGGCGATAAGATCGCCTTTCTTTACGGTGTCACCTGCTCTGACATATATTGTCTTTAAAGTGCCGTCACGCTCCGTAAAAGAGCAGTCCTGCTGCACCTCCGACACACAATAGCCGGTGGCGCTTGCCTTATTGACAATTGTTTTCTTCACTGCCTTGTAGGTAGAATATGTAACATCTTCTACTTTGAGCACAGGAGGATCAAGCAGCTTTTCCTCCTCAGGAAAAAAGTAGCAGCCTGAAGCGGATGCTGCCATGGCACATATCACGGCAACCGCCGTAACACGTATAAGAGTCTTTTTCATTTTTACTTTCCTTTCCTTAAGATCAAGGGATTTGCATCTTTTAACTTATATAGAAAATCAAGGATCTTGCTGTCCTTATATGGTCAAATCTTAAAAAAGACTATAGCGATGCTTATTTTAATTTTAGCATTTTTCACATAAATTTTCTATACTTTTTCAAAATTAAACGATATGCACAAAACCGAAAAAGGTTATTTGTTTATTTTGTACACCGCAAAGCCCGCTCAAAAAAACGAAAAACACTTGAAAAAGCAAATCGGATTTAGTATAATAGTGAGTAGTGTTTATTTTTCAAATTGACATATAAAATCAATACGGCGGGCTTTTAAAGCTCAGGGAAGGGACAAAATAATGGCTACAAAGTACGTATTCGTCACCGGCGGTGTTGTGTCGGGACTCGGAAAAGGAATAACAGCGGCTTCTCTCGGAAGACTGCTCAAGATGAGGGGCTACAAGGTAACTATCCAGAAGTTCGACCCCTATATAAACGTTGACCCGGGCACGATGAGCCCCTATCAGCACGGCGAAGTTTTCGTGACAGACGACGGCGCAGAAACAGACCTTGACCTCGGTCACTATGAGCGTTTCATTGATGAGAACCTCTCAAAGTACAGCAACGTCACAACAGGTAAGATATACTGGACAGTTCTTAATAAAGAGCGCCGCGGAGATTACCTCGGCGGTACGGTACAGGTTATCCCCCACATAACAAACGAAATAAAGTCAAGGATTTACAGAGTTGCAAACTCAGCTGAAACGACCGCTGACGTTGTTATCACCGAGATCGGCGGTACAGTCGGCGATATTGAGAGCACTCCCTTCCTTGAGGCTATTCGTCAGGTAGTTTCCGATGTAGGAAGAGAAAACGTTGTTTATATACACGTTACACTGCTCCCTTTCATCACAGGAAGCAACGAGATGAAAACAAAGCCCACACAGCACAGCGTAAAAGAGCTCCTTTCCCTCGGTATCCAGCCCGATGTACTCGTTTGCAGAAGCGAGATGGATATTCCTCAGGATATGACAGAGAAGATCGCAAGCTTCTGCAATGTCCGCAAGCAGGACGTTATCCAGAACCTCACCGCGCCCTCTCTTTATGAAGTACCTCTTATGCTCGAAAAGGAGGGTCTTGCAAAGGTAGTCTGTGAACACCTCGGACTTGACCCCCGCGTTCCCGACCTCACCGAATGGGAAGAGATGGTAAAGCGCCAGTACAACGCTACAAAAAATACCGTTATCGGTCTTGTCGGCAAGTATGTTGCTCTGCCCGATGCCTATCTGTCGGTTATGGAATCTCTGCGCCACGCAGGTTTTGAAAACGAATCACACGTTGAGATAAAGCTTATAAATTCAGAAGAAGTAACCCCCGAAACAGCAGATGAGCTTCTGCACGACTGCGACGGCATTCTCGTTCCCGGCGGCTTCGGCGACAGAGGAATTGAGGGTAAGATCGAAGCTGTACGTTACGCAAGGGAGCACAAAAAGCCCTATTTCGGACTTTGCCTCGGTATGCATATGGCTACCATCGAATTTGCACGTCACGTTGCAGGACTGACAGAAGCAAATTCAAGCGAATTTAAAGAGGGCGACCAGAACGTTATCGACCTTATGCCTGACCAGAAGGACGTTGATATGGGCGGCACAATGCGTCTTGGCTTATACCCCTGTAAGCTTGAACCAGGCACTATCTCGCGCGAGGTTTACGGCGATGAGCTCATCTACGAAAGACACCGCCACCGCTACGAGTTCAACAACGTATTCCGCAAGCAGCTGACAGAGAGCGGTCTTGTTATCGCAGGTCAGTCACCCGACGGAAAGCTTGTTGAGATAGTTGAGCTTTCAAGAGATGTTCACCCCTGGTTCGTGGCGGTTCAGTTCCACCCCGAGTTCAAGTCACGTCCCAACAGAGCACACCCCTTATTCAAGGACTTTATAAGAGCGTCGCTTGAACAGGCAAACAAGTAAAGAGATCCGAAATAACTGCCCGTGAAAGCGGGCGGTTATATTCATATTACGGGGAATTTTACATTCCCGTTACATTTAAAAATATAAGACCAAAAGGCAAACGAGGTAATTATGACTGACAGCAATGTATATGACAACCGAGAATTATCCTGGCTGAAATTCAACCGGCGCGTACTTGAAGAAGCGCAGGACGTAAGCGTCCCCCTGTTTGAGCGTATGAGATTTATCTCAATATTCACAAGCAACCTTGACGAATTTTTCATGGTGCGTGTCGGCTCACTCTACGACCAGGATCTGGTCGAGCCTAAAAAATGTGAAAACAAGACAGGTATGACCGCCGCAAGACAGCTCAGCGAAATAGCGCGCAGAGTAAAGGATCTGCTCTATATCAAGGACTGCGCGTTCAACGAGGTCATGTCAAAGATGAGCGAATATGCAGAACTGAAAAAGCCTGCCGATCTGAAAGGCGATGACAAGCTGTTTTTAAGGCTGTACTTTGAAAGAGAGATCTTCCCCCTGCTTTCGCCGAGCATTATAGACAAGAACCACCCGTTTCCGTTCTTAAAAAACAGAGCAATATATATCGGTACTCTGCTAAGGAGCAAGAACGACGAGAAAAAGAAACAGCTTGTCGGCATAATGAGTGCCGAATGCGATAAAGATTTCCCCCGTGTTATCTTTCTGCCGGGCGAAAAGCTCCGCTATGTTCTCGCAGAGGACGTGATCCTGCACTATATAGATATGCTCTTCCCGAACTTCTACGTTGAGAACCGTTGCATAATGCGTGTAACAAGGAACGCCGACATCGATGCGAACGAAGCGCTCTATGACCACGATATGGATTTCAGAAACGTAATGGAAGAGCTGTGCCGCAAGAGGAAAAAGCTTATGCCGGTAAGGGCGGAGTTCTCATACGATGCATCCCCCGAGCTTGTAAAGCGTATGCTTGGATATCTTGAGCTTTCCGACAGCTTCTCTTATATGCAGAGCTGCCCGCTTGATTTTGGCTTTATGTCGGCACTGGAGGAAAAGCTTGAAAGCAGGAGCGAGCTGTTCTACTATCACGTTGCACCGCAGAACTCCATAATGGTAAATCCGTATGAAAGTATGTTCTCCCAGCTGTCGCGACACGACATACTCCTGTCATACCCCTATAATAAATTCAAGAATTTTCTGCGTCTGCTTGAAGAAGCGGCAGACGACCCCTATGTTTCTTCTATAAAAATAACGCTTTACCGCGTCGCAAGAAACAGCGAGATAGTAAGCACTCTCATAAGAGCCGCCGAGAACGGCAAGCAGGTAATGGCGCTTGTTGAGCTTCGCGCAAGGTTTGACGAAGAGAACAACATCGGCTGGAGCAAGAAGATGGAAGAAGCCGGCGTAAAGATAATATACGGACTTGACGCTCTCAAAGTTCACTCGAAGCTCCTGCTCATCACCCGCCGTCAGGGAAGCAATATAAAATACTACACCCAGATAGGCACAGGAAACTACAACGAAAAGACCTCCCGCCTTTACACCGACCTTACCCTGATGACCTCGGACAAGGATATCGGTGCAGACGCAAGCACCGTGTTCAACGCCCTGTCGCTCGGCACGACAGTCGAAAGCAGCACCACCCTGCTTGTAGCCCCCAAGTGTCTTAAATCGCGCATCGTGGAGATGATAGACAACGAGATAACCTACGGCAATGACGGCTACATCGGACTTAAGATGAACTCGCTTACCGACAAGGATATAATAGACAAGCTGATAGAAGCAAGCTGCCGCGGCGTAAAGATCGAGCTTATAATAAGGGGCATCTGTTGCCTTATCGCAGGCGTACCGGGCTACACCGAAAACATATCGGTAATTTCGATAGTCGGACGTTTCCTTGAACACAGCCGTATCTACATTTTCGGCAAAGGTGAACGCAGAAAGGTATATATCTCATCTGCTGACTTTATGACCAGAAATACCGAGCGCCGTGTTGAAGTTGCCGTGCCGCTCAAAGACAAGATCATCGCCGACAAGGCAGTCGACATCTTTGACACAATGCTCAAGGACAACGTCAAAGCCCGTATACAGGGCAGTGACGGTATCTATCGTCATAAAAAGCCCATGCCCGGCGAAGAACATATCGAGGTACACAAGCTGTTCTACGCCCGCGCCTATGATGAAGCGGAGCAGGCTCAGAAGCTTTATAAAGAACCCCGCAGATCCCTCTTAGCAAAAATCAAAGCACATTTTGCAAAGTAAATATCCCGATAAAAAGCGGAGCAGGCTTCACCCCCTGCCCCGCTTATTTTCTTGCAATTTAACACTTGCCCCGCAAAATCCACCGCTGTCACTGTCAAAGCAACATACACCGGGCTCGCCCCTCCCCCACCGATTATCTCCATTCCCGCAAACACCGCCAACCCCGCACTATCCCTCGCCCCGCACTAATTCGTGGCTCCCTTGCCAAAGGGAGCTGGCTTGCGGCAAGGCTTGCTTGTTTCAGATACTGCCGTTCTTCGCGATACCTGCAACGTTCAAATAATACATACCTTATCTGCCGTCAAGACTGAGGGATCGCCGCACCGATTATCTCCACCTCCGCAAACACCGCCAACCCCGCACTATCACATACAGCGCAAAACCGGGCAACTATTTTCCCATCGCTGCCCGGTCGTAATTATTGATTTATGCTTTTAATCTGAGCGTTACTTCGCCGCGGTCTTTCCGCTGACACTTCCGTAATTACCATAAAGCGCCGTCTTACCGCTCATATAGTAAGCCTTTACTCTGAACTTGTAAGTAGTGTTCTTAGCAAGTCCCGCTTTTCTGTAAGTATTAGTGCTGTTCTTTGTTATCTTAGCAACGCGTACCCACTTTCCGCCCTTGTACATCTCTACTATGTAACCCTGAGCGGAAGCGTTCTTAGTCCAGTTCACCCTCAAAGCGTCCTTAGCCTTACCGCCGATTTTAACTCCCTTCATTACAGACGGATTTGTCCTTGCCGTAACTGTAGCACTGTAGTTACCATACAGCGCAGTCTTACCGCTCATCTTATAAGCTCTCACTCTGAACTTGTAAACGCTTGAAGCCTTAAGTCCGGCTTTTCTGAACGTTGTGGTGTTACCGTTTGTTATCTTTGCAACTCTTACCCACTTATTGCCCTGATACATCTCAACAATATATCCGTCAGCCGAAGCATTCTTACTCCAGTTAATTCTGAGCGCGTCAGCCGCTCTGCCGGTGAGCTTAGCACCCTTTATAACGGACGGATTTGTCCTTGCCGCAACAGTTGCACTGTATGCGCCGTAAACCGCAGTCTTACCACTCATCTTGTATGCTTTAACTCTGAACTTGTAAGCAGTTCCTGCCTTAAGACCTGCTTTTCTGAAAGTGGTTGTGCTGTTGTTTGTGATTTTTGCAATTCTTACCCACTTGTTGCCCTTATACATCTCAACGATATATCCGTCAGCAGAAGCATTCTTTGTCCAGTTGATACGGAGCGCGTCAGCGGCTCTGCCGCCAAGCTTTACACCTGTTACTTTTGCGAGTGTGGGTATTTCAAGTAACTCATAGTCAAAACCGTTATCCTTAGCGTACTTTTCCCCGGCTGTGTCTTTGTAACATGTTATTTTAAACCCATTAACCTTTTCTTTTTCGTATATTCCTGTGTATCCGAAAGCGCAATATCCGATGCTTTTGACAGTCGAAGGTATCGTTATCGCTTTCAAGAGTTCACAATTGTTAAATGCTTCTCTTTCGATTTTTGTAACTTTATCAGGCATTTTTACTGATTTAATCGACTTACAACCATTGAAAGCATTTTCGCCTATAAGTGTTACGCTATCCGGTATAGCAACGCTCTTAAGAGATTCACAATTTGCAAAAGCTCTGTTGCCTATAACTGTTACACTATTAGAAATTGTTATATTTGTCAAAGACCTGCAATTATTAAAAGTATCATCCGCTATCTCAGTTACATTTGATGATATTTTAACATCTGTAAGATAATCATTACCATCAAATGCACTACTATCGATCGTTGTAACACTGTTAGGAATATTGAATGTTTTGTCCGTTTTCCCTTCCGGATAACAAATCAATTTGGTTTTATTTTTATTATATAAAACACCGCCAACGCTACAGAAGTTCTTGTTATCCTTAACTGTTATGTTTTTGAGTGAATTACAACCGGAAAACACACTATAACCAATCTCTTTCAAATTATTTGAAAGAACGATACTTTCTAGCTTGTAGCAACATGCGAAAGCGCCCGGCTCTATTACTGATACACTATCCGGCATTGTGATAGTTTTTAGTGAATAGCAATTCATAAATGTAGCTTCTCTGATTGTTTTAACATTATTTGGAATTACAATTTTTTTCAATTCTGTACAAAAGTAAAACGCATCCATTCCTATATTAGCAATACTATTCGGTATTTTGATACTTTCTATAATACAACTATCAAAAGCGCATCCACCGATACCCACCGTATCAGATTTAACTGTTACCGACTTAGTGTTACTGTCACAATCAACAATCCATTTGTCCACATACTTAACTGCTGTTTTCTGATTCTTGACAATTGCCGTATTTTCAAAAGCGCCTCCGCCTATATCGGTTACGTTATCCGGTATTGTAATTTTTGCAAGTGATTTACAATTTATAAACGCACGATTGTCAATCGTTTTTAGAGTTTTGGGGAGAGACACACTTTTAAGAGAAGTGCAATTGCAAAAGGTTTCATACGGAATTTCTGTCACACCTTCCGGTATGTTTATACTTGCAAGAGAATTGCACCCGGAAAAAGCATACCAACCAATATATTTTATACCGGTCGGCAGAACTACTTTTATAAGAGAAGAACAATCTGCAAACGTACTGCTTGCTATACCTGTCGTTCCGGCTTTTAATGTTACATTTTTAACTGATTTATCGCTCTCAACAACCCATGATCCGACATACTTCACAGGTGATGTTTGTTTGTTTACAATTGATGTATTTTTAAACGCAGCGATACCGACATAAGTTACACTACCGGGAATATTAACAGTCGATAAAGAGGTGCAACCTTTGAATGCATTATGTCCGATATAAGTCACGCTATTGGGAATATTAACACTCTTCAAAGTAGTTGTATTGTAAAAAGAATTTTCTGAAATATACTTTACAGGTTTTCCGTTAATTTTAGCCGGAATATTAACGTTTGCCGCACTTCCGTTATATCCTATAATCTCTACCGTACCATCTTCACTTATGCTATACTCAAAATATCCATAAGACTCCGCTCCCGCCGCAACAGCGCATACCACCGCCATAACCGCGAAAGCCGCCAGTGCCAAAAGCCACTTTTTAACTTTCATATTACTCTCTCCTTTTTGATGAAATTAGAATATAACACAAAAAGGCATACCCCAACCCTCGTGAACTATGCCTCAATTACCATATTGAATTTTACGCAGAGATATTGTGCATTACTTACAGAGGCACTTTTATAGAGCCGTCCTCTACGCAAATTGTCATTCGCTGTTTTGCACATATCTCCCACCCTTTATTTAATCGACCTTAACTTTATACTTTCGATAGCATTAGTATATCATTATTGCTATAAACTTGTCAAGCAGTTTTGGTTATTAAATGCTACTTCAAGTACATTTGTTAAGCTTCACACAAAAGCTACTACAGCACTCCACCATTTCTGCCATCACCTCCAACCCCTCACTATCCCTCGCCCCGCACTACCCAAAAATCCAAATTCGCGCCTGAAGCAAGGATGCTTCACCGCAGTCGCAGGACGCATAAAGACAGCCACACAAAGCCGTTACACGATGCAACGGCACAAATGGCTGTCAATGCAAGGACGCAGCGACCATAAACGACTGCAGAACGGCAGGCAACCACAATTATTCATTATTCATTATTCATCATTCATTATTCATTACGCTATACTATCACAACAAATATTCCTATATATAAAACGGAGCAGACTCTCGCCCGCTCCGCTTAATCATATTCTGTTTATTGTTATATCCGCTTACTGCACAAGATCTCCGTAAACAACGCCAAGACCGACAGTACTCATATAAACTCTGCCGTATGTGTTCATATCGCCCGCAACGAAATATCCGTTACCCGGACCGCCGAACTGATGCTGATCGTCATTAGCTCTGCTCCATGTCTTGCCCTCGTCCTCAGACCAGTAAAGACCCATCGGATCGTCATTTGTAGGCTTGCCCCATACGAATATGGTGTAAGGATCGCTGTCTGTCTTGCCCTTGCCAAGACCAACCGCCATACAAGCGGCTAAAGTATCCATTCTTGTGAATGTCTTACCATAGTCGGTTGATACCTGAAGTCCCATCGCAGGATAGTACACAACGCCTTCCTTGCCGGGTGCAACCACAGGTCTTGTCGCATTGAATACGGAAAGCGTCATATTCTGTGTGAACGTCTTTCCGCCGTCCTCGCTGTAGAAGAACGCACCGCCGCTTGCGGCATATACATAGTCGGGGTTTACGGGGTCACAGATTATCTTCTTTGCGCCTACTCCACCCTCGCTCTTTGTCCATGTCTTGCCGAGATCATCGGAGTAATAGATACTGCTGTCGTTGCCGGGTGCCCAGAAAAATCTCTTTCCGTCAGCCGAAACACCTACATAACCGCCATATGCGACCTTCTTGCTTTCAAGAGGCGAGTACTTCACATTGTTCCATGTCTTGCCCGCGTCAGTGGTGTACCAGAAGCCGGGCTTTTCTTCATCGCCGCCACACTTTACCCATGTGTCGGTAGCCTTTGCCGCTACCGCAAGACCCGTCATAGAGCCTGCCACACTGCTGTGCACCATTCCGTACTCCTCGGCTGTGTCCTGGGCAAAACCGTCATAGTCGCCTATAACGCTTACCAGCTTGCCGCCGGGAATGCTGATTATATCATAAGGTACTGTTTCTTCAATGCCCTTTGCAAAGAAGCTGAACTCCGGGCTTTCCTCCCAGATGTTATCGCAGGTGAATATACCGTTACCGGATACCACCATTACCTTGTTCGTGTTGTTGGGGTCGATAGCCATAGAACTGCACCAGTGCATAGATGCGGTCGAGATCCACTCTACTCCGCCGTCACTCATCTTCATCTTTTCGTTGAGAAGCGTCCAGTTCTTGCCGCCGTCCGTAGTAACATAGAATTCATCACCGAACTGACCGTTTGGCTGCGGAACATATATGTTCTCCGTGCAGGCAACCATTCTGTCGGGATTTGCAGGATCGATAACTATATCGCCATATGACTTCTTTACAGGTGTGATATCCGTAAATGTGTCGTTCGACATATCAAGCAGTTTTATGCCGCCGCTCGTTCTGTTGTTGTTCCACGGACCTTCCGCACTCGCATAGGTAACAGCTATCTTGCCGTCACCGTTATACTTCATTCTCTGCACAAAAAGACCCTTGGACGCGTCTGCTACAGGACTCCATGTAGCACCGCCGTCTGTAGACTTATAAAGGTTATCCTCCTGAGTTCTGGAGATAGCCGCATATATCGTAGTGCAGGCGCTGTCGTCACCCGACTTCGGATCGATTATGATACTGCATATGCCATTGCCGTTTGATGTAGTTGTCTTTGTGCCCATATCAAGCGCCGTGAACGTCTTGCCGCCGTCCGTAGACTTTATTATACCGCCCGTTCTGCCGCCGACATAAACAATGTCGCTGTTCTTGGGGTCGACCGCGATACGCTCGCCGTTACCTCTGCCCATGCCGTTGCCGTGAGCCTTTATCATTTCTGTAAGGTCGGTACGGTTCCATGTCTTGCCGTAATCATCGGAGTATAACAGACAGGTAAGTCCGTTGCTGAAATATTCCGTTCCCGCAAGCATATAAACCCTGTTAGGATCTTTTTCTCCGAATGCCAGACCGTCTATACCGAGCAGACCTCTGTCTTCCTCGCTGATATCATACGACATTGCCTCCCACTTCTGAGCATCCTTGTTGTAGCGATATGCACCGCCTACATCTGTACGGGCATAATATAAGCCCTCCTCGCTCGTTGCGAATACACCGCTTACAAATCCGCCGCCGCCCATAGCAACCTGGCTGAATGTAAACTGTGCCTGCGGCGTTCCCGAATTGCCGCCCGATGTTGTATTATCGCTTGTCATACTGCTGTCACCACTGCCCGATGAGGTCACGTCACCGCTTGACGATGTTCCCGAATTATCGTTTCCGTTACAGCCTGCGGCACATATTGCCGTTGCGACTGCAAGTATGACCGCTGTTATTTTTCTGTACTTCATTCCTTGTTCCTTTCTTATTAAAGCAGGCTTGCTTAATTTTCATGTAAACCTTTACACAAGTATTATGCACCATTTAAGTTAATTTTGCAAGACTTGTTCTGCTATTTTGTGAATATGTGATAAATTGCGACCGTTCCAATTGTTCATAATCACGGAATATTCAACAAGAAAAAAATGGACGTGACTTTTTCTCACATTTGTAGTATAATCGCTGTGTAATCGAATACAAGTCCTGTCTTATCACGTTTACGGCAGGCAAACGGAAATGGAAAAGGAAAAGAAAAATGAAAAAACGTATCATCTCCCTTATACTATGTGCGGCACTTATCATATCCGCCTGCGGTTGCAACGCCGATAACGGCACATTGTCAGCCGACAGTTCATCGACAGCTTCGGCAGTGTCTTCCGCAGAAACCGTATCGCAGGATACTGCCTCCTCAGGCAGCGGTTCGTCTTCGGATACCTCGTCAGACACTTCTGATAAAACAAGCTCCGACGAGCAGAACAGTTCGTCATCTGACAGTTCAGACAAGCAAAACAGTTCGTCATCTGACAGTTCAGACAAGCAAAACAGTTCATC
>JABLTL010055074.1_pt1 | contig 26077 bp, 21 predicted proteins | sample 7160151 | NCBI WGS metagenome assembly JABLTL01 (sample SAMN14651223, study PRJNA627086) | human gut metagenome | isolation source: feces | host: Homo sapiens
AATTACCACGCATCAGCCGGAGAGATGCTTCCGCTACCCATCGGGTTGTAAAACTCGCATCTCGCAGGGAGAAAGAGCCTCCCATTTTCTTGATTGATGTTATATTCATAAATCGATTTTAATATAGGTAATCAAAGCAGTTGCTCGATAGGGTTGTTTGCTTCTACCGCGCGCTTATTCTTTAATTGCAAGCATTCTTCCGTCTTGCTCTTTAGTAGTGTATTCATCTCCTTATTTGTTTTTGTAAGCTCTGTCACTTTGTCAACCTCGTCAGCTAATTTTCGTTGCAAAGTCTCAATCTTTGATTGCATCTCTTCTTTTAATCGTAAGCTATCCTCCGTTTTGCTCTGTAGAAGTGAATTTATCTCCTGGTTTCTCTTTGTGAGCTCAGATACTTTAGCCGCTTGTGCATCTGCTTCTCGTTGTAGAGTCCCTATCTTAGATTGCATATCCACTTTCTCTTTCTGAAAGGATTCCACATCTTGTCTAAGTCCATTGATTTCTTCGTTCAATTGCTTGTTTTTTTCAGTGGCACGAGAAAGTTCTTTATTAATGGCCTTGATCTTTCCTTGGCATTCGTCAATAATAGCACTTTTCTCCTGCAACTTTATCTTCAAAGAACTGATGGTTGTTCTCTGCTCCTCTATATTTCGATTTTTTTGGTATGCATCATGTTTCATGCCACTTGCTATTTTCTGATAGTCGGAGCATTTCTTTCCCAATTCATTATATTTGGCGGCCAATGTCTTTAAGGCCTTTGCCTTCCCTCTATAGTTCAGCCACAGCACCGTCACTATGAAGACGAGGCAGGACACTATGCCTCCAATGATGCCAGCCTTTATGGATACCCTTTGGTTGATAAGATGCAATAGTACCCTTTGTAAATCTGTATAAGCAAACAACAATTCCATAAATCTACACCTTTAAAACGTTTCCTCGCAAGAAGTACACTTCTGGCTGATGGTCAATGGAGAAGATGCGAGCTATGATATACGCCTCCGTTGCTGAGTTCTCCACTTCGTCTATCATACTCCATTCCCTTGCACTAATGGGCATGTTCACGATGCTGTTTTTCGAGCAGACAGTTGTCTTCACTTCAAGATACACCTTGACCCCTTGCTTCGAGATGAAAGTAATATCGTACTTGTCGTAATTGTTTTTGTGATAATATTTCGTTCCTTGGTAATCAAGCGAGAAATCATAGTCGTCATCCTCGGTAACAATGGACGGACATATTGGCTCATATCCTTGAGATTGGAGATAGCGGTACATGAGAATCTCACCTTTGAACCCTGTGTGTGCGTTAGGACTGATTACTTCTGGCATCGTCGGGGTGAACACACCTGCGCTTACCTGCGGCAACGACGGCTCTTCTTCCATCAGTTCAGTATGATATCCCTTCTCCTTAAGATAACTTTCAATACCATCTTGCGACTCAATCATAACGACGAACAATTCATGAGCACAGCTCTTTTTGATATCCAAGAAGGAACAGAGAGGCTCCATCAATGGCTCTAAGTTGGCAGGGCGGATGTTACCTGTAAAGTAGAAATTGTCTTCCAGTCCGAAAGTTGCTTTTTCCAATTGGTCTTCATCATCACCATACGACAAGAATATCTTGTCACATTGAAAGAAATGCGTCTTGGCAACTTTACTTCTCAAGTTGCTCTTTGCTTTGTTGTATTCGTCTTTGTCTCCATCTTCTCCCATCTTCAGCAATGCCAAGGCAGAGATTCTTGACTCTAACGCATCCTTAATCTTATCGCATTCCTCTCTTCCCTTAAAACTCGGCTTCACACTCGTCTCAGTGATAATCTTCACGCCCATCAGACGCAGCAAGTCTACTACCTTGTCTTTATCCTTAATAGCACCGATATAAACGCCTTTCCGTTTACCAAACCCGTCAAGAGTGATATACCTCAACTCTGATGGGAGATAGAATTTACCGTCTGTGGCAAGGATGTGATGATCGCTTGCCCATTTTGCCAATTTGTCTTGATAGCCAGCATTTTCTATGCCACCTATTTCTATGATTCTGGAATAGATATTGGTAATCAGTTGTTTGTTCTCATCTGCTTTTCTCGTATCATTGGCAATTCTTTCCAAGACGAGAAGCATATCGTCTATTCCTACCTGAGTTTTCAGGTTCAACAACGAGTCCCAAGAGTTGTCTATCTCACCATCAATGTCAATAATAGGAAGATAGTTGCCGCCAACGGAATTGACACTTTCGATATTGGCAAATAGGTCTTTCGACAGGTGTTGCGTTCCATCCTTTGCAGGAAAATTCTGCTTGTTTTTAATTGCCCATTCGATAAAAGATGGAGAGCTTAATTCTGAGAAATATCTTTTTTGAGAATACTCTATGTAATATCCGGAATAACCAAAGGCATAATCCTTATCCAAAGAGACCTTTGACTTTAGCACTCCCGACCAAATAATCTTTAGTAAGTCATGACTTTGGTAAGCCCCAGGTGTTAACAATGGTGGGTAGTATATATCGCTGTAAAGGTAATGGAATGCATAGTCCGAGTAATACAACTTCTCGAATGCTATCTTAACCTGTCTTATGATGCTCCATTCCGCATGTTTTTCAATCTTCCTTTGACGGAGTTCTATCGTGTCATTCACTCCGAACCTCATCCAAAACACTTTCCATTCTTGTATGTTGGAGCCATTTGCGTAGGCTTCCGACACATAGATATCGCCACTGTAGACGCTTTCCAAATCCACTTCCGGATGGTAGTAGGAACCAAAATATAGTTCCTCCGCGATCTTTAGCGTTCCGCCCTTTGTGAGTATCTTGATTTTCGAAAGCGTGTAACTGCCTATCTTATCGAAAATGTTCTCATGCCGATTCACTTTAAACAAGAACCGCCCGACTTCTATGGCATTTTCCACTTTGACATAACCATCCTTACACAGCACGTCTTTTATAAAGGTTATATCGTCCAGCTCAGAGATGCCAAGGTCGGCAAGCCATTTGTCCATGGCTGTGTCATTCTTGATGGAGTCTGCGATATCAGGATGAAGAAAGATTACATTCTCAGCCATATCGTTTTGTTCCCGGTAGTCTGAGGGGAAGTATAGATCTTCAGGGGCGGCAAGTTCCTCATTCTCATCTAACAGGAACTTCACGGTTTTCAGCGTTTCCATGAGATCCGATTTCCCTGCGCCATCCCTTTGCTGCAAATAGTAATGAAAGAGGAAATCAACCAGCTTCTTGTCTAGTTCTACGTCAATGCCTTCAAAGCATTCCGTATCCTCAAAGAGCTTGGCAAGGCGATCCTTATCGAAGAAGAACACGCCGTAGTCCTTCAATATTCTGCTGCCTTTCCATACCCTTCGTATGAGGCTGCTATCGTCAAACGATTTTCCGTATGTCTTGTTTACGTGACGAAGCAACACCCCGGTCGAGATGGCCTCGGACATGCCTATAATGTCCATCATTGCGTGATGAGAGAGAAGCTTAATCGTAGGGTCATTCGCACTTGGAATAAAAGCTACAGTCTTTATGGCAGATTCCATTCCCTGTTCGTATGCTGTCTCCAACGGATTACTACTGCCATACGACACCTTTGGCAGCACCTCGTAGTAGTTGGGATATTTGTCTGAAATCTGCGACATCCATGTCAGAAATTCGTACGGAACCATTGAGAATATCATCTTGTTCCAGGCGGAATCCTTGTGCAACTGCTGGCGACCCGCATCCGTAATGAAGTTCGCGTTGACAAGGAACGGCAATCCTTCATCGCCGAACTTGAAGGAAGTCGGCAGGTAAGTATACACAACGGCATTCCTCATGGGCATTAGCTTTTTCTCTTTGTCGAGTCTGATGGCGAAAGACAAATCAAAGCTCTTAGCATCTTGTAGTTTCAGCGGAGTGTATCCGTCCTCTTTCATCTCCTCTTGGATATCAGACGACACTTCTACATGATCATTGGAGTAAATCAGCCACCGGCTGTCCTCCATGCCATTCTGTGAGAGCTCTACTTGGTCGTCGATAGTTTTCTTCTCCAAAGAATAGGCCAGCTTCCCCTCCTCCCAAAATGTCATCTTGATGTTTTTGGCACTGACGAACAGCAGGAATTGGCAGTCCGACATCAAGCGTTTAATCTTGTCACCTATATTTTTCTTCCTTCCAAGACGAATATAAGTAACTACGGTGTAGTCCGACGTTTCAATGCCGACATCGGGCGGTGTGGTCTCAATAGGGATAATCTGCCAAGGCATTAAATACCTCTTCTCTGGATCCTTTGCCCCGTATGATTCTTTCCAGTTCTTATCCCAATAGTCAGTCCAATATTCTTTATCGAATTTAAAGCTGTAACCACCCGAAAGGACTGTTACGCTGTTGGACCAGAACACCGACTTGAAGCCAATACCCTTGTAGCCGATTTTCTTGATGTCCTTTGTCTTGTTCCCGTTCCCAACGTCGCACAAACCTTCTATGTCTCGTTTCGAGAAAGCCTGACCGTTGTGCATGAACACCAGATAGCCGTTCTGAATGGCTATCTTCACATTCAGACAACCGGCCGAATCCCCAAAAGCGTCCACCGCATTTTGGAACAGCTCAAAGACGAAGCGTTCCTCTTCCGTGTAAATTCCAGAAGACAGCTGAATCAGACTTTGTTCTTGCGTCGTCGCTTGGTCTGGATTGTTATAATCGCTTTTCTTCTTGTAGAGGTCTGATATAAAGGAAGTCTGTGTCCCCATTTTAAAAGATTGTTTTTAGTATTGTCATCATCTATTTCTTGCTATACTTCTCGAAGATATCATCATTGTCACCCCCACTAAAATCAAGAAACGTAGAATGTTTTTTGTCATCGAATATCCATTTTGATGCAATACTGGCCACAACGTATGTAAAGCCAAAGGTGAAGAATGCAACTATCACATTACGCTTTAAGCCAAATATCCACACAGGGGATTCGTCAAAAATTGGAAGGACAAAGAAGCCCATGATAGAAGTTGTCAAAATACAAAAGAAAGCGACAAATATTTGTCTCACTCCTGTTATGACATTATACTCTAAGGGTTTTACAAAACCGTCATTTACAAACCATGTTCCAACAGCAACAAATAGCGAAACTATAAAACCAACCAGGCCGCAAGCCCACAATTGTTTGTTTTCATGCATCACAAAATAAGCTACTGCAAGCCAAACAATAATAATCGCCACAACGCCCATTCCTATAACGAATTTGGAGAGACGGTTTGTCCAAGGGAGTGTATCCTTATTTACCTTGTTTCCTGTTTCCAGGTACTCTTGTATTTCACTCACTTGCTGTGGCCTATTTGCGATTTTGGGTTTCATTAACCAAAGAACAAGCTCACGCATCCTGCTTCCGATTTCTGGTGGGAATGTAAATGAATTACCGTCTTGCTCATCCATGTCTGAAATTGTTGGTGGCATTTTTGAAGTAAGCAAAGAATATAGGGTTCCACCAAGAGAATAAAAATCTGTCCACGGGCCGAACTTGTTAACCGATCCTAACATTTGCTCTGGCGATGCATACCCTGGGGTAAAAGCCAAAGATGTAGAGGTCGCCATTGTAGCATAGGAATCAGAAGTGTCAATTTGCTTGCTTGCACCGAAATCTATGAGGACAATGTTGCCGTTTTTATCAAGCATGATATTGGCTGGTTTGATGTCAAGGTGCCAGATACTGTGTTGGTGCATGGCGGACAAGGCGGATAGTATCTGATTTAGATAATCGCGAACGCTCGATTCTGCTAAGGCTCCATGATGATGGGTTATCACGTCTTGCAACGACTCACCCTCAATATAGTCCATCACATAATACGCTGTGTCGTTCTCCTCAAACATGTCGTGTACTTTCACGATATGCTTGTTGTCAAGGCCAGCGATTCGCTGTGCCTCTTTGACAAACTTGCGTTTCTGATGGGCAAACAGATTGCTGTTCGCATTGTTGCTCACAGTGACCGAACTATCTTGGCGGTCGTTGACACCCTGCATGAACAGTTCCTTAATGGCAACCTTGTTGCCCAGAACCGTCTGTGTAGCCAAGTAGGTGATTCCAAAGCCACCCTGCCCGAGAACCTTCTCAATTCTATATTTACCGTTTTGGAGCGTCGCTCCTTGATTTAGCTGCTGCATTAGAATGACGATTGCTTTTTACTAGTGCGTAAGAAATTGGTCTTCTATTAATCTTTCGCTTTGCTATTGATAATCTGCAAATATCGCTTGTATTCTTGATCAGAAATATTCTTATATTTTTTAATCACCACCTTGAATGCAGATAGATTACTTATGATGGTGAGATCTGGATCCGTCTGTATATATTTTAATCGTCGGAATCCCTTCTCTAAAGCCTTGGATAAATACAATAGAGACTTTTGCTTGTTTCCTAACCTTCCGTAAAGACAAGCTGCATTATAATAACTATCGGAATTACTGTATTTTGTTAGTATACTATCAGTAAAGGCAATAGCCTTGTCTCTTTGTCCAAGAGCAAGATAAACAAAAGGAGCCGAGTTACCTTCCTTCATGGGGGTAGGATTTAATTGAAGAGCCTTATTATAATCCTTTATCGCTGCATTCATATTGCCAACTTTAGAATACATCTCTCCACGTTCATAATAGGCATAGCTATAGGTGGTATCCAAATCTATTACAGTAGAGAAATCCAAAATAGCTCCTTTAATGTCAGCCAATTTGTCTTTTATCATTCCTCGTTCAAAATAACTTGAAGGTCGATTGGCATCTATATTGATACAAGAATCTGTAGCAAGAAGAGCCTCTTGATAATTCCCCATACTCATCAATATTTTTGCTTTTAAATACGAACGTTGATAAGTTAAATCATCACCTATTTTATTAGCAGCCTCTAACGCAAGTGTATCGTTTCCCGCATTGTATAGTAAATCTGCTATAAATGATTGATAATAAGGATTAGCATCAATATTTACGGCCCGCTGATAATAGCCCGCTGCCTCATAGTAACGCGATTGGCCTAAAGCCGCGTTTGCAGCAAATGCAAACCATCTGCGCTCATTTGGATATTCCCGCTGCATTACATTAAGTTTCGATAAGAGCATGTCTGTCTGCATCGGACTTAATTGATACATGACCGATATTGCTAGAGCCAAAGACTCTGAACTCTGCTCGAACAATAGAGCTTTTAAGATATCTGTTGTCACTTCATCTGCATCACCCTGAGTCTTGATTAAACATTTTGCAAGGCAACTATAAGCGTCAGCGAAAGTAGAATCCAATACAAGAGATTTTTCAAGATACCTTTTTGCTTGATCGAAGTTATTTCTTTCCATTGCTACTTTAGCTGAATCAAAGTACAGGGTAGCATGGCTTTCTATATCCATCCCCCCATATTGGGAGACAACCTGACTCTTTAGTTTTCCTATGTTACAGATAAGACAAAAGAGTATTATTATTGTGTATGCAATATATTGTTTCATAAAACTTATTTTATTAATTCATTGACTCCAACAAGATATTGTCTGGCCTTTATCAAGATACCGAATATTTTGAGCATGGATTACGGATAAAGCATCAAGCGACTGGTAAAGAGCGCCTTTCGCCTGTTTCCATGAAAAAATGTATTCTTCAATAGTGTGCCTAATGCCCCTCTATGAACTGCATCGTATGCAGCTCCATTTTCATCAAACGAATCATATCCCTTGACAACATGAGGATTATCAATGTTATGTATCCTTCTTGCCTCTTTAGAAAACTTCTCTTTTTGATGAAAGAAAGACTGAATATATACTGATTGCTAATGGTCACATCGTTGCCTTTTCTGTCATTAATGCCCTACACAAATAGCTCTTTTATGGCTACTTGACTACCGGTGTCCGTTCTCATAGCCAAGTAGGTGATTCCAAAACCACCCTGCCCGAGTACCTTCTCGATTTTATATTTATCATTTTGGAGCGTCGCTCCTTGTAATAGTTGTTGCTTACGTAATGTTATATGCCCATTTTATAAGCCACGTAATAGAATTATTACGTCTGGATGCTCCAATAAGCCAAAGGGGAACGCTTGAGGTAATTTAATTTTGCCGCTTGGCCTATGTGATTACCAATCAATTTCTGAACACTTATCTTGCGTTTCCTTCTTTGGCACTATCGTTACGGGGAAGCTGACAGGAATAGAGACGTAGATTCTGCTCTCATGTATGTTAGATGTCTTACCAATTCACCAATACCTAACACAGAGATGGATAGATAAAAATAGAATGGGATAGCATACACATCATGGCTATTCAGTTGTTAAAGCGCAGCAATTAGGCCTATTACCGATAGGATTACACCAATCAACACAAAAGAGCAACCCGAATTTCTTGTATACTCGTTAGATGCTAACATCCTAAAATTTGGATTTCGTTCTTTTATTGCATCAATAATCTTTTGACCGCTCCACGTGTAGAAAGAAGCGAATTCTTCCATACCTTCTACAGAGAGATAAAGAGTCGATCCTTTTTTAACGTAGCCGGCAACATCTTGGATGGGGAAAGAAAACGCTTTACCCCAAAGAACGGGCTTCCAAATTAACTCCGATTCCGTGATATAAATATGTCCTCCTATTCTTCCATTTGGACCATAAAGGTCTGCGCCAAATTTCTGTTGTTCTTTCATACTTTATTTATTATTTTTATTTATCACTGGTCTAATTGGGAATATATAGTCTACATAGTTGTTATGCCTTAAATCTGCAGATGGCATGTTAAAATAAATATTATCGCCGTTGCTTTCCCATGAGAAAAGTAACATGCATGTCATTGGAGACTCGGATGTCCAATGCCATCTTTTGTCCAACATGATATAATTGCCATTAGGTCCTGTGATTTTAACGTGGTCGTTGTCGAGCAGTTCCCAAATGCAAAGGTCTACAAGCTCTTTGAAATCTCTTCTTGATGGCATTCTCCATGGACTTCCCCACAGATTAGTAGCCGTATCAAACCTAATGTCACCCGCAATATTATTACATGATGGGCCTCCGCAAAACCATCTTGCAAAAGTTGAATTAAGGACTCTTTGTGTTTTTTTACCATTGGGGTCACCCCAAAGGAAGCAATCTCCATATCTTCCTTCAGCAGGAGCCCCTATATCCATAGTTGACCACAAAACACTGAGACCTAAATCGATAGCATTGTAACCATTTATTGGAAAAATATCCCGAGGCCTTTCTTGCAACCATATTTGCCTATCATCTCCGTCTAACAATTTTATTACCTCTAAAATTGATTGGGGTCGATTTCGTCTATTGGGTTGCATGAACCAGCTAATGATATATTGAAATTCCTCACTTATGCTGCTTGCAAAATGAAAAGCGTCAGACCCTTCACTTATAATATCATCGAAAGAAGGTGGCAAATGATTGGTCACAATGTTATACAATGTTCCTCCCAATGCATAAAAATCTGTCCAAGGTCCAAACTTACTTATATCACCCTGCATTTGCTCTGGTGCAGCAAAGCCTGGGGTCATAGCAAGAGAGGAAGATGTCGTGAGCGTACCATTCTGTTCTATATGCTTGCTTGCACCGAAGTCAATAAGGATAACGTTTCCTTTATTATCCAGCAAAATATTGTCGGGTTTTATGTCAAGATGCCAGATGTTCTGAGAATGGATGACGGATAAAGCATCAAGCAATTGGTTAAGAATATCTATGGCCTGTTCCTCTGAAAAAATAGTATTTTTCAGTAGCATGCTTAAAGAGTAGCCCTCTACAAACTGCATCGTATAGTATGCAGTCCCGTTTTCTTCGAAAGAATCATATACCTTGACAACATGAGGATTATCAATGTTATGTATCCTTCTTGCTTCTTTAGAAAACTTCTCTTTTTGATGAGAGAAAGATTGAATATATACAGGATTGCTGATAGTCACATTGTTGCCTTTTCTGTCATTAATGCCCTGCACGAAAAGCTCTTTTATGGCTACTTGACTACCTGTGTTCGTTCTCATGGCCAAGTAGGTGATTCCAAAGCCACCCTGCCCGAGAGCCTTCTCAATTCTATATTTACCATTTTGGAGCATCGCTCCTTGCTGTAGTTGCTGCATACCTAATATTATAAGCTCGTATTATAAGCCACGTAATTGAATAGTACGTCTGGACTCTTCAATAAGCCAAAGTGAAAAATCTGAGGTAATCTAACATGGCCAATTACCTTATATGATTAACAACCAATGTCCGAATACTTTTCTTGCGTTTGCTGCTTTGTCACTATAGCTACGGGGAAGCTGACAGGAACAGAGAAATGAATTCTGCTCTCATGTATATTGGCCGATTTCCCTATTCTTTTTCCATTAATGCCTAACACAGAGATGGATAGACTACCATTTGTTCCTCTTTCCTTCGTATTTTGAACCGTTACGGCAATATCCATATCAACCATTTGGATTCGTCGAGAGATTTTATATTGTTCGGGATTTATAGGGATGCCAGCACCATTATCAGAACCTATCGTTACATTGGGATTAACGATTACGTCAAGTTGATTCTCTTGGCATTTTTCAGAGGCCTCCTTTATACCTTGAGCAATCTGCAGGATGGCCTCACTTACAAATTCTTTTATATCCATAATTTATTCATCAGTCAGATTTCTATGTCATATTTTACCTTCTCCAAGCCGAATGGTTCTGGGCTTGCTTGTACACAATAAACCTCAGACAGTTTGTGCCTCAACATAATCTCTTTTATATCCTCATTGTATTTCTTGTCAAAATTAAATCCAACAAAGAGTTCTTTGACACACCCATGAGGCATTGGTATCTTGTAGCCTCTTTCTTCCTTTATTATTGCTCGATGGTCTCGATTAATCACATCATTTGCAGCAATCAGCCTCCATTCTCTCTCTGATTGCCACAATTTACTTTTAACAGCACATAGATAAGTAAAGAACTTATCATATTCCTTTGGATCAATAATACTGTCAAATGACGGCATCAAGCATTCAACCGCATTAGCCTCTATTCCTTTCTCGTTAGATAACGGATAATATGAAAAAGTTTCTTGCTCATATATGCACTCCACATTTTCAATGTAATGAACTTTTTGCAAAGGGACTCGAACCAGATTCTCATCCATAATTTTATGAAAAAGCGTTTCGTCGTACCCCACGACAAATCCGCTATAGTTATTTGCATAATATGCCCAAAGAATATTATTGTCCCACTTTTCTGAGAAGCAGCACACTCCATAATTTTTCATTTTTTCAGAGGCTATTTTTTTTTGTGAATCATCCGAGTACAATCTATTGACGACGTTTTGAGATACGAGTCCAAAGCTCATATCGAACGGGTCATTTAAATACTTTGCCTTCGAAAAGTAAAAGTAACCGACTTTCAAGGCATCAAGGTTGTATGGTGTTAATGGATAATACTTGTAAAGCATAATGCAAGATATTATATATTAGTGTGTTTTGTTGTTACGTGTTGATAGTAAGGCTTCTAACAATTCGTAAAACAATCTATTAGGAATCTTTCCTTCTAAAGTAAGGCGTCCATTCTTGGTTTTGTCCTTTATAGACAATTTCTGTCTATTTTCTGCTACAACTAATCCATGAGCAATGGCATTTCTTATGTGCCTTAAAAGATTATGGACAGAATCGTTCTTTTTTTCATTATATCTCTTGGGCTTGTCATCATCGTATAAGACAAAATATTTAAATTGGGATTTCTTCTTAGCATCACTCTTATTCAATCTGCCTAATAATATGGATTTCTCATCAAGGAATTTTTGCAATTTTGGACTATCAATGTCGAAGTCCCCGAACAGCGAGAATATTTTTCTCTCAAACAAGCACAAGAAATCATATAACTTAGCCCTGTTGCTCTCAGATAATTTGTTCATAGCTATTGACCGATATTACATTATAAGACCTTAAAATGTTTAACATAAAGAATTGTATTGCCATACCATACTTCTAACCTATATGAGCCACTCCACCAATTACCTGCTTCTTTTCCACCCCATCCTCCGATATCACAATATGTATTACCCTCTTCGGAGTTCACATATAGATCAGAAGTATATGAACAGTCTTTAGGAGAGCTATTTCCTTGAGACAAGGAACCATCAGGGTTAAATATCTTTATTTTTAGGGTGTACCAACCCGCTCCGAAGCCATAATAATATATTTTTGGGGTAAGATATTTTGTTTGATCGTCATATATGGGCTTTCCAAAGTCAGATATGACATTGAGGTTTTCATCAGTATTGCCAATCTCTATTTTGGAAATATGTATAGGATACACAGACGTAACATTATTCTTATATTCTTCGTACTCATTTTGGGTAGAGTAATAGCATAATCCAAATCCAATTGCAAATATTATTGCTATTGCTATACATATCGGACCATAAGGAATACAAGGCGTAATTGGATTTTCTTTCATTTGACTCCTTGACAGGGATTGCTCTTGGCATTCAGCCTTATTTCCTTGTGTATCCGCAAGCATAGTCTCCTCTTCACTATGCAGAGAAGACTTTTGTTCAACATTATAGCAAACATTCAACCCAAACTGCTCACGAAAAGTCTCCACGTTTTGTGGTCTATCTTTTCTATTTGTAGACATCAGCCACAAAATCATTTTCTTCCACTTGTCGTCACAGCCGGTTGGCATCGGCAGAGCAAGATGTTTGTTCTCACTTCCATCATCATCTATATCCGATGGCAATGGTGGCTTCTTATTGGTAAGCAGGGTGTAGAGTGTTGCACCGAGGGCGTAGAAGTCGGTCCAAGGGCCGAACTTCTCCAAGTTCTGCTCCATCTGCTCGCGAGGTGCATAGCCATTAGTATAGCTCACTGCCGTAGAAGTGGTGGCACCGCCTTGTGCGCTCTGCTGCTTGCTGGCGCCAAAGTCGATAAGCCTCACCACACCCTGTTTGTCCACCATGATGTTAGCTGGCTTCAGGTCGAGATGCAGGATGCCCTCCTTATGGGCAGCCTCCAAGGCATCAAGAATCTGAGGAAGAAGCTGCATGACTTCCGCTTCCGACAATGGTTTGCCAGTGCGTTTCAGACGGTCGCTCAAGTTCTCACCGTCGATGTAATCCATGACATAATAGGCGGTCCCGTTCTCCTCAAACAAGTCATGCACGCGGACGATATGCTCGTTGTTGAGTTTGCGCAGTCGACGCGCCTCTTTCTTGAACTTCTCCAACTGCGAAGCGAAGGTTTCACGATTATCGGTATTGCTGACGCTTACCGTCGTGTTGTTATTGTCACGCTGGCTGATACCCCGCATGAAGAACTCCTTGATGGCATACTGCTCACCGAACTGGATGTTCGTTGCCACATACGTATTGCCGAAGCCACCCGATGAGAGGTAGCGGTCTATGCGGTAGGTGCCGTGAAGAACAGTGCCTACACGCAGCATGTTGTCGGTATTGATATTATTGTTCATATATTAACTTCTTGCTTGTTTTTCGGATTCGCCCCTCCATGAGAATCCTGGTTATATAAATCCTTGACTTTACTGCTTTCTTTCAGTTTTTTTATAGCATCTTCCTCTTTAGTTTTCTGTTTTTCAGGCCTTTTCTCCTGAGCAGGAAGCTTTTGCTGATTTTTTAGAGAGTCTTTAGCATTTGTTTGTTGGGATGCTGCCGTCTTCTTCTCAGGCGTACTTTGATGCGCATTTTGCTTTAATGGTTTAGGGGGAGTATTCTTGATGGGTTCCTGAGGACGAGGAGCTCTATAGCCGTCCGTCTTAATAACGGAGTTTCGATTTTCCCGTTGAATTGTCTTTTGCGGTCGTAGCATCTTATACCCCAAACCAACTACAAGAATAATACAGACAGCCAACAGAACATATAGTGTATAGCCTTTCTTTGGTGATTTCCTCACCTCAGCTTGCGGCTTAGGTGTCGGTCTGCTGACGATGGAGACATCGTCGCTTTGGCTCTGCGGCCGGATGTTAAGTGCGTTGTCTTTTGAGGTCTGCTCGTCATCTAACAACATGTTGTCACCAGCTTCGCGCATCACCTCCTTTATGTGGATGAGACAGGCCGAATGGTTGTCCTTGTTGTCAGACGTGGCTGCAATCAGTTGCATCCGCTTTTTCTCGTCAGAACCATCGGCGGAAAGCAAACGGCAAAGCTCATCATTGTCCATCTGCTCCAACATCCCGTCACTACAGATATAGAAGTAGTCACCAGGCTGGATGTCGGCAATGTGTACGATGGCAGGACGCACACGGCTTTCCTCACCTGGTTGGATGGCCCGCGTGATGATGTTCTTCTGTAGCGATGTACGCATCTCCTCGTATGAGATCTCGCCAGCCTGATACAAGTCATAGACCAGTGAGTGGTCACGACTTTGGTAAAGGATGCGGTTCTCTTTAGGACGGATGTGATAGATACGGCTGTCACCAATATGGGCGGCTGTCAGTCCTCCTTGGTGAAAATAGAGCAGACAGAGCGTCGTGCCCATCTTTCTCAGATGACTGTTGTCCAGGCAATCCAATTGGCGATAGGCCGTCTGGAGGGCATCGAGCAGGTCGTCATCGGTAAACGACTGCTTGCTCAGACTAAGAATAGTATCACTCATCGCCTTGCACACCGTTTGGCTCGCCACTTCCCCATGCTCGTGCCCGCCCATGCCATCACAAAGGATGAATAGGCGGTCATCATCTGTCGCCTTGCCAAACGCAGGGAAAATGCTGTCTTCCTGATTGTCGCGCTGCCCCAACTCCCAAATGGCTTGTGGCTGGTATATCTCTATCTTCATTGCTTATCGTTCTTTATAGATGACATGGGTCTTCCCCATGATGATTTCACTTCCATCCCTTAATATAACCGCATCGCCTGGCTGCAATTCCTGACCATCCACATACGTGGCATTCTTGTTTTGGTCGTTGCTGATGATTGCCTGACGAATTCCTGCTACTTCCTTCACCTCTATCTTGGCGTGGCGGCGGCTCATATAGCGGTCGTCGGTCTCGATCTGGATGGAGGCTTGCGAGGATGGCGCTTTCCGCCCCACCGTGTTCAATCCGATGGAAAGCGGATAACTTCGTCCGTCCACACTAAGGTAGCAGCTCTGGGTGTTGGGTGCTGAAGCCAATTGCGTGGTGCCCTTCAGCCCGCCCAACTGTGTCTCGCCGCCGTTATACCCTCCGGCAAGGACTGTCTTCGCCTCTAAGGGGGCTTCGTGTCTGAACCTCACTTTCAGCACAGCCTTGCACTGCGGACAGGTAATCAATTTCTCGTCCTCCATTTTGGAGTTCCTCACATCCAGGACGACACCGCAGTTAGGGCATTGTATTCTCTTTATTTCCATGTTCTTACCATTTGATGACCGGCATGAAGCCATCGAACTTCCCCCACATCACAGGATGCTGGTGGTTGCCGGAGGCCTTTACCACACCTTCATGAACGTATGTGTACAGTTCGTTAGCCGTGAGGATCCGATTGCGGTCTGTATCCGCCCCGCCACGAAGCCCACGTTCAAGAAATACCGTAAACAGACTGTTGTGAAATCCTGTCTGTATCGGCATCTCCATAGACAGCTCCGTGGAGCGTGAGGAGAGAAACAGCATGACGTTTTCCTTGCTTCTACTGTCATTGCGCTGATTGCTGTACCGCATCTTTCCAGAAAAGCAAGCGTCGGCAAAGATGACCTTATTGCGGACGTCGAACTTTCTCATTACTTGATAGATGGTGCTATAATAAAGGTATCCGTCGTAGCAGACCAGTCCACCGGGGATGCCGTGCCCACTAAAATAAAGCATGATGACATCATCTTTATCGGCTTTGCCGAACATCGTGTTCATTGAATCTATGATGTTATTAATGGTCGCATTGGCATTCGTGTAGCAAACCGACTCGGAATATTTGTTCTTCTGAAAGATATTGTCGATGGTCTGTGCATCGTAGGCGCTGACCCGAAGGTCATTGTCTGTGCCGGGATAATCGCTGATTCCGGCACAGACCACATACGTCCTTGCCTGCACAAGACCGACCAAAACAGAGAACAATATGACAAGGCCCAATCTTCGCATCGCTCTTACACCATCGTGCCCATGTCGGCGTCATTCATGTAGTCGGGCATGTCGGGCGACACGTCCGGATTCTCGCCGTAAGAAACCTGCTGCATGTTCGGGTCGAGACCATCATCATGTTGCATGGCATAGTCGGTTCCGTCGTCAGGCTGCTGCCCTGCGGCTTCCGCCAATTGCCCTACCGTTGCCATGTTGCCCTGATGATCGACAACGACATCGGGGTCGTCGAGTACATGGTTGTCGTTAATATCGATGACAGCCACATCCGCATCGCCGTCGCCGTTAAGATCAACGGCAGCTGCGGCATGGCCTTGTACCGTTCCTTGTGCCACGACATGCACGTCGTCATCGGCGTTAGTCGTGTCCTGATGGCTTTGGGATGCCGCCACATATGCAGGCTCTACATCTTCCTGCTGATGAACTGCAGTTTGGACGGACGTGTGTGAGACAGGCTCCACGTCGGCCTTGGCATCTGCAGTTTGAGAATGAGACGTCGTGTGTGCTTCCGCAACGTATGAGTTCTCCATCTCGTCGGCTCTGATCTCGGGTTTGATAGCCTGGGCATATTCTTCCCGGTTGTCAGCCGTCATGTTGTCCCATTCATCAGCGGTGTAGGTGCTGTAGATTCCGCCATGCCAGTGGAACACACCACCGGCACCGACCTGAGCGCGGGCAGAGTTGAAAGCATCGGTAAACGACATGTCGTCGCTTACTTCTCCCACCTTGGCAGGCTGCTTGTCGGCCGTTGGTGAAGAAGCTGTTGAAGCAGCATCTTGCTTTTCCTCTCCGCTGACTGCATAGATAGCCCCCGCACCCAAAAGGATGCCGGCGGCAGAGCCGATGGCAACTTTTTTCCATCCTGTTTTCTCTGATTGTGGCTCACGGATGGGTTGCTCCTCAAATTCTGCATACTCGACTTTTGAAGTCGGGTTCAGATACTTAGTCTCTTCATTTGTTTCCATATCTTTCCGCATTAAGGGTTTATTTTCTGTTTACCACTGCAAATATCGGAAATCTCCGACAAACTTGTTCCGCTAACAAAGGGTTATCGTATGAAATGGTGGGGTTTAGGTACAAAATATTCTCATGCCTCCGCATTTACTGTAGATACTAGCAAAAATCTTGTGAGTTTTATCCGATAACAAGACCATTCAAATTGATTAATTCCATAAAAACTTGACCACCAACCGTTCTAAGTCAAATTTCCGTTAAGCTACTCAAATCTAATAGACTTTACTATGTCTTGCATGGGGTTTTTCTGTCCCTCAACATACTCAGTCCTTACTAAGCATAGCCATTGACGTTGCTCATTATAAACAGCCGTTAAATCGAAAATAATCTGTACATTGCCTTGATATATTATCCGACGCTCATAACATTGGTTTCCATTGATAATATAATCACCTTCATAAAGGACTTTTGAAGTTAGGCCTTTGAGATTATCATCCCACCATCCTTTCCAAACTTGAGAAAACTGCTGTTTATTCCAACCACTATAATAGTCACTAACGACCAAGCCATAAACAGATTGTTTCTTCCCGTTATTAAATGTATATAGCCAATGTGTTTGAAGAGAGTCGGTGTATTGCTTTTCAGTTATATATTGAGAGGGTATGATAAATGCCACATTCCCATCAGTTAGTTCACCATGTGCAAGTGTCTTTGGATCAATTTCCTTAGATGTAGACTTGTCTTGCGAATCTTCTACAGATGTATCATGGTTAACTGAATAGTCGCTATTAGAGGAGTTATTGGTTTGGACGATATTCAAAAACCAAATTAAAATAATTGTCCAAGGGACAAGAAAACTTGCAGATGCCATTATCCAATCTTTTGTATTGACCCTACGCTTCTCTATTGGATAGATTTCTTGCACGAGAGTAGAATAGTGGAGGAATCCAAGCCATATTACGCACCATATCAAGGCTCCTACACACCGACCAGCATCACTGGCATCCGGATTCATGAATACATAAATGATATTATCAAGAGCGCATATCACAAGGAAGGCTCGTCCATAAAACACGGCATTCGATTTCTGTTTTACGAACGCATTTATTGCGACACAACCTAAGCAGATAATAAATCCACATTGCAGAACATCAGCGACTTGCAACATTTCCATACCTTTATACTCGTCAGAGGCTAAGTCTTTTAACAAAATGCCCAGAACTGCCAAGCAATTGAATCCTATGACATAAAGGAAGAATTTCAACCATCCTGTGATTTCTGGAGTCTCGTCATAGACCGGTTCATAGCGTACATCGTTTACATCTTCATCTGGCATGGGAGTTATTTGAGTACTTGCATTTACGATGCTAACGTCTTGATTATTTCCACTAATCGCATCGTTTCCGGTATTATCCAGAACTTCAACTTTATCTTCTGTGGTTGGATTTAAATTAAGCAAACCACGTAGCTCGTTAACATTCTGAGGTCTGTCAGCCCGTCGTATACTCATCATCTTGATAATAGCTTTTTTCATACTTGCGCTTATGCTTGATGAAAAACGAAACGCTGATGCTCCACTCTCCACTATATCTGTTTGACGAGGCGGTTTTTCTCCAGTAAGCAATTTATATAGCGTAGCTCCCAAACTGTACAAATCCGTCCATGGTCCAACCTTATCCATTCTTGATTCCAATATCTCAGAAGGAGCATAGTCGGGGGTAAAACTGACCTGTGTGCCTGTTATGGCACCGCTTTCATTGGCCTTAATCTGCTTACTTGCACCAAAATCGATAAGAAATACGTGGTTATCCTTGTCTATCATTATGTTACTAGGCTTAATATCAAGATGGAAGAATCCTGCTTTATGAATATCATCCAACGCATCGAGAATAGATGGAAGAATAGCCTTTACTTCTTCTTCTGAAAAAGCTCTTCCTTGATGAGCTTGTCGTTCAGAGAGTGTCTCTCCATCAATAAAATCCATCACATAGTAAGCCGTATTATTCTCTTCAAAATAATCGTATACTTTAACAATATGACTATTATTAAAATGTCGTAAACGTAATGCTTCTTTCTTGAACTTTTGCCTTTGTTCTTTTACAATCTCAGTATCAGAACTGTCTGCTACTTGCGCTAATGTGCTGTTATCACTACGTGTCATTACATCGCGCATAAAGAACTCCTTTATAGCGACCGTTTCGTCAAAAGCATTAGTAGCCTTGTATGTATTACCAAAGCCACCAGAGGCAAAGTACCCCGTGATAGTATATGAACTACGCAGAACCGTGCCCGCAGGCAGCATTGACTTGAATCCATGTTTATCAGCCATTACTTTACTGTTTAGGGATACATTCAATATTATAGAACTGCCATTGATCCGCACCGTTACTCTCTATAAGGTCAAATGATTTTGTTTCGTGCGGTATGGGAGAGAATACAAGATAAAAGCTTTTTTCTTGACCGACATAATCAAAATATGTCCAATCGGGACTAAAATTCACACCTTCCTTATCTATCAATCTGTATTCATTTCCATCAACAACGAGATGCGTATTCCTATTAATAGCAAATCCTAACCCATCCTTCTCATATTTAGTAGTAAAAGAAACAATTGTGACGCAATCTGTCCTGTAAACAGAAGTTATTTTTGCTGATGTAACAGAAGTTCGATAAGTAGGGATGTTTGTTTGTACTGCATCATTATCCTTTCCCCATTGCGCCAAGTATTCGAATGCATGTTGTTCATTACCTGTTGTCTGACTAAGAATCTGCTGCCCTTGATAATCAGAGATTGAATTGCTCTTAATGTTATTCTCATTTATATAATTGATTGCCAATTGGTCATTGTCTTCAGCTGCCTTTCGAATCCAATAGATCCCTGTTTTTTTATCCTTATCATGACCAATTCCTTCATATAAGCAACGCCCAAGGAAGAACATCCCCCATGATTCTCCACCCCTCGCTGCAGCTCTAAAGAGCTCAAATGACAACCAATCGTATTCTGTCTTCCCATTATTAACAAATGAAGAAATGTACAATCCTAAACGAGACAATGCAACATTCATGCCACCCAATGCAGCTTTAGCATACATGCTCAGAGCTATTCCCATATCTTTGTTAACTCCATTGCCATTTTCATAGCATAATCCTAATCCATATTCTGCATTTATATTGCCTTTATTTGCAGCTAACGTCAAATTTTTAACACCCTCTTGAAAGTCTTGGGAGACAAGTTCGCCATCAATATAGGCTCGTCCAAGATCAGCTTGACCATCTACAGAACCTGCTTCTGTAGCTTTTGCATACCAATCAAATGCTTGTGACTTATCTTGTGTAACATAGATACCAAATCTATACATATCTCCCAAATAATCCATAGCATCACCATTACCCAAATCTGCAGATTTCTTCAGGTATGTATAGGCCTTAGATGCATCTGTATTATAACCATACAAGCCCCGAAGCCAAATTCTACCTAAGTCCAATAATGCATCATCATCATTCTGACTTGCAGCTTTTTCAAGCAACTCCTGTCCTTTTGAGGTAGATTGCTTAATCCCCAACTTATCACTTCCAGCCATATAACACATGCCAAGCGTTTCCTGTGCATCTGCAAATCCTTTGTCTACTGCACTCTGGAGAAGCGTAACTCCGTATGATTTATTTTCATTGGTTCCTGCCCCATTAATGTAACTGAGGGCGAGTTGATATGTTCCCCAGGCAGAACCGGCATGATGGGCTAGACTAAATCGATTGAATGCTGTTGTGTTATCTCCCTCTCTTTGATAAAGAAGTCCAGAGATGACCATCATGTCAACATCCCCTTTGGCTGCTCCTTTATCAAAGAAATACCTTGCTCGACCTTCGTCTTGGTATACGCCATTGCCATACAAATATGAATATGCTACTGTTGATATAGCTCGAATATCTCCTTTCTCAGCTTTTCTTTCCAGAGCTGGGCTGTAATTGTCGTAGTCCACGTATGTCTGCTTACTCCGATTATTACTTTTACCTATCGTTCTACGCCTTGGTGTTAGAGGCTGTCCAGAATTCTTCCTCTGAGGAGCATGTCTCTTAATAGAAGAAATGCTATTAGTCTTATTGCCGAACACTCTCAGACCTTTAGTCGGGTCATTTATCTGCGCTTGAGCACTTGCTACCATAAAGAGGGCAAGTAAAGTAAGCATTTTTTTTATAGCTGCATACTTGTTAAGTATTGGTATTTTCTTCATTTTGTTAGATTTTTTGTTGTTTTCCATTTATCATCTTACTCGTTTCTTTTCCAGTAGATTTGTCGTACCAAGTTCCATTACAGAATTGGCCTTCATTATAGAATGTACCTTTGTAAGTGCGATTTGCTTCTTTCCAATAGTATTCCCCATATTCATAGAAATCTTTAGAAAACGTTCCGGTAAAGATATTTCCACTGCTTTCAAAGAATTTTCCGTACCCATCTTTTAGGCCACCTTTGTAGTTTCCGTCGTAGATTCCATATCCATATTCACCATGTCCTTTACCAGAAGGATTGCCATCGCTGTCAATAGCACCGGAATAAGTGAATGTATTTCCTTTAGCATCTTTAAATCTTTTGTTTTTAACTTCACGTATAGATGAATTGACAGATTTTGAAATACCATCTTTATTAGGTGTGTCTACTGTATTTTTCCCCAAAAATAGCCATATCATAAATCCTATGCATACAACAACTACCAAAGAAATAAGGATAATCCCCTTTTTCCCGAATCTCTCACCGTTCTGATCTTCGTTGTCATCAGAATTATCATCAGCTTTGGATTTAAAAGCCAATCTATCCTCATGATTGTCAATATAAACATTATTTCCACTCACTAAAGTTGGCTCATCGTTTAGCTGATTTTCTGATGAACTTGTTGAGCTATAGTCATCCACTATCTGTTCATCAAATCCACTATAATGACTTTCAATGAAGTTATCAATCTCTTCAATACGTTGAGGACGTTTTGTACGTCCAACATTCATCATCCAAAAGATAAACTGTTTTGTATTATCGCTAACAGCATAAGGGAAATTGAATGCATCGTGTCCGTCTTCAAGGATGTCTGAGATAGCAGGAGGCTTTTGCAAACTTACCATATTATACAATGTAGCACCAAGACTGTAGAAATCAGTCCACGGACCAAACTTCGCGTTGTCATGATCCATTAGTTCACTTGCAGCATATCCTGGCGTATAGCTAAGTGGAGTATCTGTTGTGGCACCTCCTTCTTCCTTCATCTGCTTACTCGATCCGAAATCAATTAGAATGGCTCTACTATTTGAAATCATAATGTTAGAAGGCTTGATGTCCAAATGATAAAAATGATGGCCATGAACTTCCTTTAAAGCATCAAGAACCTGTGAGACATAATTGACTGCAGTGGACTCGTCTAATGGAATACCTGATTCTTTTAGGATATTGCCTATAGACTTCCCATCTATATATTCCATCACATAGTATGCAGTACCATTTTCCTCAAACAAATCATATAGCTTTACAATATGTTTGTTATTCAATTTGCGGATAAGTTTGGCTTCTGTCATAAATTTCTCTCTTTGAGCAGAGAAAACCACTTCATTGTCAGAGTTACTAATGCTTACAGTAGTGTTATTTGCATCACGTTGAGCAACCCCTTTAAGGAAAAACTCCTTGATAGCATACCTCTCGCCGAATTGTACATTAGTTGCTTCATAGGTGTTACCGAACCCACCTGAAGCAAGATATGCTTCTATGCGGTATGTCCCATGTAACACTGTACCAACACGAAGCATATTATTGTAGTTTCTATTGTCTGTCATTGACTTATTTTAATTGTAATTGTTGCATATCATTTTATAAATTTAGCCTTGCAATACGGACAAGCCTCGTATTGCGAGAGCTCATCGTAGGGCATGGTGAAATGATGGCCGCAGTTAGGGCAAACGTACTTACTACGGAATTCCATATCCTGTTCTTTCCGCTTCTTAGGAACATTCGTTGAGTCCTTATACGCTTTGATAGTGAAGAGAAAAGATACTAAGATGGCTAAACAATACAGCATGATATACCATATATTACGCCCGACCGTCAAGGCAAGTATGATAGCGGTCATCGTGATGAGGCTGGTAGCTCCGCGCAAAGCATTGAACCTTCTTTCCGCAATCACCTGGTCTAACGAGTGCTGGTCGTGTTCCTCCCAAACTGCTTGTAAAGGTCGGATGTCGGCTGTCTTGGGTGCAAGTTGCTGTATGGCTTTTAAGATAGAAGCCAAGTCAATGCGATATTTCTCAGACCCGAGAGTAACAGTATCTGATTCTTTGACGCTTTTTTGAGCTATGGCCATATCGTTGACAAACGTGACGTTCTGCGGTTTGAGGTTCTTTATAGTGCAGTGACCGTTGTCGACAGTCAGCAAACAGTGCTGGCGGCTTACGGTCATGGGAACATCACCTGGATTACCCAACCTTTTCGATTGTTGACCGCAGGCAACCTTGAGTTGAGAGGTTTGAGGATCGCGTCCTATAATAAATTCCATTATTTGTTATTGTTTTTGTTCTCCATAAGTAGTTGCTTCATGTTCTTGAGGGCCTCTTTGGAAATGCTAAGTTGAAAGGCAAAGTGCATCAAGTCAGACAAAACAAGCATCTGTTTCTGGATATTGAGTTTATATATGAAGTTCCGATTTACGATGTACCTTTTGCCGATGCGTATAAAGATGGTGGAAACAGGCCCCAACTGTGAGGCCAAAGCCTTTTCCATCTCACCAAGGTTCATGCCAACGGTGCTTCTAAGCTTGTTGATGGTGATGACGTTCGTATAGTTGCCGTCGCTCTCAAAATAGACGATGCTATTGATGGACAGCCGAATGAGCTCGTCACGTGAATTGAAATAGATGTATTTCATTCCTCTCTTACTCTGATAAAAGCTTTAGGTATGTACGCCGTGGTGATGCAACCTATACCATCAATTTCTATGACGACACGCTGTTGACGAGAGACGCGAGCGACACGTCCTTCTATGCCACGGAAGTCGCCATCGGTGACGACAACATGGTCGCCATTCTTGAAGTGGCACAGGGAGCGATCGACGAAGAGAATGTGGTCGCTGTCGATGCTCGTCAGGCGGATGAAGTTGTCCATCTGCTTGTCGGGAACGGCGAGCGGGGGATTCGTGCCGTCGGCGTTGGTGCGGAAATGATTGTAGTAGTAACTGAGATAGGCATTGGCAGGGGACGCGAGTGCAAGGTTAAGTCTTTCCTCCGTAGTCTGGACGAAGAGAAGATTAGGGATGAGTGGCTCTTGCACGCGTTTCTTCTTACCAGCAACCTCCTTTTCGGCATAATGCATGGGGAGATAGGAGTCGATGCCAACCTCTGCCAGCCAGTCCTTGGCCACTTGCTCGTGATGGTAAGCCACACGCAGGACAAACCATTGTTTCTGTTGCTCCTGCTCACAATTGTCCTCTGCTGTCAAAGGAGCATTCTCTACCGACACCCTGGTCTTGTCTTGACTGGAAATCGTGCGAGGGGTAAGCCGCGCACTGGAAAGGAGACTGCCGCCTTCTCGGCTGTACACATTAGACAACGTGTCCATAGGTTTTATGTTAGGTATATGAAAAAAGCGTGGAACCTTCGTCACCCGTTCCACACTTCGAGGCTCTGGTAATGCCCATTACTGTCAGAACGAGCAACGCTGAAGCCCACGCCTGTATGTATATCTCACCATTGGCATACCTTATATATAATAAGGTATACCTCCGGTTGGTGAATACACACCCATGGACATCTACCGCTGCCATGTTCTTTGACAGTAAGTGAAATTTACCAGATTTCGAAGTGTCAAGAACAAAGCGTCAAGTAAACGCCTTCATCATATATATGTTCCCCACAGTCAAGCCGCTCCTCATGAGCAACTCATCCCACCCTCTGCGGGCTTCTGCATTGCAATACAGACTGTAAGTCAGTATTTGCCTTTACCCGATGGCTTCGGACGTGGTTAACATTGGCAAATTTATGAAGAAATATTGAAAAAGCAAAATAATGAGACCGTTTTTTTGAAGCCAATGAGAAAAAATGTTTTGCTTTGATGCGTGTCTCAATCTCTCTCAAATCGATGAATTTCCTTCAGACCACTTACAGACCATGCAGAGGTCTTAACAGACTACATAGGAATTCTAAAATATCCTAATAGACAGAAAGTTATCTGTACTTTATATTGTAAAATCAAAAGCAAATTCCTATTTTTGTGAACGATAAGAATAGAGCCGACCCTAAAAAGAGCCGACTTTTTTGTTTCACTAATACAATTTATGCCAATGAGTAAAACCTACATTCCAAAGATGGGACCTAAAAAGGCCGCGCTCCACCTAAGCGACGCAAGGTAAATTAAGACTATGTTTAGCTACTGCTATAGCAGTTATTTACTTCTTGTTATGAAATATTAAGAAAAAGACTTCTGTCTTTAACTTTTTATAAGTACATTTTTATCCGTAACTTTCCATAATTGGAAAGTTTTGTTTACCTTTGCGGTGAACAACAATAGATAGGTAGATATGGAAAACAAGAGCTTAGGAATGATTATACGCGAGGAGCGAAAGAAGAAATGCCTTACACAAGCACAACTCGGCAGACTGATTGGTCTGAAGGAGTCTCGCGTTTCGAAGATTGAGCATGGTGCACCGATAACGCCAGAGGTGGCATCTTTCATTCTTGGCAAGATGGGGTCGGCATTGCAGATTAATGTCGTTGACAAATCAGGCTTTAACTCAGAGGAGAGTGATTTTGTCGTGTCAGTTATCAACAACTTCGCTGACGAGAAGAAGGTTCCTCTCACACAAGCCTACAGCTACATCGTGACTTTCAAGGGGATGGATTTTCTACGCCAATACCAGGACATTGAGAAGACCCTCAGCAATTATGAGATTGTCAATGATGTCTCACGTGTATGTGCCAATAACGGTGGTCGTCTATGATTCTCTATCACGACAGTAACCAACTGATTACCAGAATAGACTTGTCAAAGAGCAAGGACTTCAAGGACTTTGGTCGTGGTTTCTATCTGACTAAGGATTATACACGTGCAGTCGCCATGGCTCAGCGGACCACTGCTATTATTGGAGAAGGCTGTCCGGAATTAGAAGAAC
>JABLTL010111959.1_pt1 | contig 26074 bp, 18 predicted proteins | sample 7160151 | NCBI WGS metagenome assembly JABLTL01 (sample SAMN14651223, study PRJNA627086) | human gut metagenome | isolation source: feces | host: Homo sapiens
ACACCCGGAAAGATATCCCTGATTGGAGTCGGGTGAGGATAGCCTCTTTTTTCACCCGATGCATAAGCCCGGGATCTTCCGCCACACCTCTTATTATTCGCGTGTTTCCTGCAGTCTTACTTGAATTGGGTTGTCTGAACAAATTTCCACATACTACAATGAGGCTACATATTTCTTAAAAGCATCCAAGTCGAACTCTTCGAGGTTTTTACTTTCTTCGGCCTCCTTCAAGGCAGCTTTTGTTGTCTCATTAGGCTCATTGTAGGCTACAGACATAAGAACATTCTCGACATAATTGTTGAGACTGCGGTTATCTTTTTTTTGCCAAAACCTTGAGACGGGCGACCAGATCGGCATTTAGCCTGAATGCAGTCAACTTTTTGACATTCCCTCGTGTTGCTATTGCTTCCATTATATATATCGCCTTGCTAGCAAATGTATAACATTTTGTAATACAAAGCAAATTATTTTCCATCATGCCTGTTTAGACCGGACAGCCTACAACTTGGCGACCTGGGTGGCGTTGCGATATTCGGCGGGGGTCTGGCCGGTCATATGGCGGAAGGCGGTGAAGAAATAGTCATGATTGTTGTAGCCAACATTGTAGGCCACCTCCTTGATGCTCATCGTCGTGTTGGTCAGCAGCTCCTTGGCCTTGCTCATCCGCACCTCGTTGATGAACCTCGCCGGCGAGAACCCGGTATATTCCTTGAAAGTCTTGCGGAAAGAGGAATAGCTCAGGCACAGCTTCGCCGCCACCTCCTCCGGAGAGATCGTCATATAATGGCTGTGGATCATCACCTTCGCCTGACTGATCTTGTTCGCCGTGTCAGACTCCTGGAACTGCGAGTTCCTGTCGTAGAAATACGCGAGGCTGAGCAGTCGGTCCACTATGCCGGCCAGAACCTGCTGGAAACCAGACTCCTGAGCCACGGCGGCGTTGATAGCGGAAGTGTAGAGGTTCACTATGTCCACGTGGATATTCACCTTGAACAGCGGTCTGTCCTTCGAGAAAAAGCCCTGCCTGATCAGATTGTCGATGAACTCCCCGTTGAAGCCGATCCAATATTCCTTCCACCCCGTCGATTTGTCAGGATAGTAGGAATGCCACTCGCCCGGGAAAAGCAGGAACATCATCCCGCCTTTGACCGGGATTGACTTCGACCGTCCCAAGGTCTCGCAGGAAAACCGGCCCTTGCCTTCTGTTATGTAAAGGAGCTGATATTCCTGGAGAATCCTTCCGCTGGCGACGGAAAACACATAGCGCGACGGATGGTTGCGAGGCGGATAGTCCATTCCGGGAGCGATCTCCTGAAAACCCACCGAGTTGACGGCAGTCCCCCACTTGAGGTCAACAGGATTAACCGCCAAATATTTGAGATGAACCGAAGCCATAGTTTGCAGACCTTTTGTTACTAATTGTGCGTCACAAATATAGCAAAAAATAATTCCCAATCAAATTTCCAAGTTATAATATCAAAATATTCAGCGGTAAAACAGCGAAAAAAAACAAAATTTGTAAAGCACAAAAAAGCCACGTAATTTATGAAATTTCTAGCATTTGATCTCGGAGCCACGAGCGGCAGAGCCATCATCGGAACTGTCGAAAACGATAAGCTTACCTCAGAGGAAGTCTATAGATTCCCGAACGCCGTCAAGGAGGTAGACGGAAAATATTACTGGGACATCAATTCCCTCTTCGACCACTTCAAAGCGGCTCTGAAAAAGGTCGCCGGAATGGGCGTGAAGATCGAATCGATCGGTATCGACACTTGGGGCGTGGATTTCGGCCACATCGGCAAGGACGGCGGAATCATCGGAATGCCAAGGGCTTACAGGGATCCTTACACCGACGGAATCCCTGAGGAGGTCTTTGAAATCATCCCCCGCGAGGAGCTCTACTCCGTCACCGGAGTCCAGATAATGAACTTCAACACCATCTTCCAGCTCTACGCGCAAAGCAAGGAAGCCGGTTCAAGGCTGCCTCAGACCGACAAGATCCTCTTTATGCCTGACCTGCTGGCGTATATGCTGACCGGAGAGATGGTCTGCGAATATACCGACGCGTCCACATCGGGCCTCATCAACCCGCGCACAAGGGACTTCCAGAGAGACCTGCTTGAGCGTCTCGGAATCAACCCTTCCCTACTGCTTGACATCACCCAGCCGAGTACTAAGGTCGGTGTGCTCAAAACGGAACTTTGCGAGGAGACCGGAATGGAGGCGGTTCCTGTGATCGCCGTAGCCGGACACGACACAGCCTCAGCCATCGCCGCCGTACCTGCGTCCGGCGAGAACTTCGCCTACCTCAGCAGCGGCACCTGGAGCCTGATGGGCATCGAGTCCAAGACCCCGATCATCGATGAAAAGTCTTATGAATATAACCTCACGAACGAGGGTGGAATAGAAGGCACGACCAGATTCCTCAAGAATATCACGGGAATGTGGCTGCTGGAGCAGAGCCGCAAGACCTGGGAGGCGGAAGGCCGGGAATATTCATACGCCCAGATGGAGGCTATGGCCCGCGAGGCCATCGACTTCCCGTCCACGATCAACCCGGACGATCCACGTTTCGCCGCTCCGAAGGATATGTACGCCGAGATCAAGGCGGCCCTTCAGGAGTCAGGCCAGAGGGTTCCGGAGAATGATGGTGAGATGATCAGCTGCATCTATCACAGCCTCACCAAGAGGTACAAGGAAGTCATCGGGATGCTTCAGGGATTCGCGTCATTCAAGATCGAGAAACTCCACGTGATCGGTGGCGGATCGGCCAACAAACTTATGTGCCAGCTGACGGCCGACACACTCGGAATCCCTGTCATCGCAGGTCCGATGGAGGGCACGGCGATCGGCAACATTATGCTCCAGGCCAAGGTGGCCGGCCTTGTGGGAGACCGTTGGGATATGCGCCGCATCATCGGAAACTCCATCCAGACAATCACCTACGAGCCAAGGAGTTAGTCCTCAACGACAAAGAGCGGACTGTTCCGGAATCAATTTTGAGAATATAACAAATCATAAACTAAAAATAATATGAACGAGAATCTGATAACCAAGGCCTATGAGATGGCCAAAGAGCGTTATGCCGCCATCGGCGTGGACACAGACAAAGCGATAGAGCTTCTTGAGAAGACCCCGATCTCCCTCCAGTGCTGGCAGGCTGACGACGTGATGGGCTTCGAGAACGACACCGCCCTCACAGGCGGAATCCAGGCGACCGGCAACTACCCTGGCCGCGCCCGCGACATCGACGAGCTCCGCAGCGACATCAAGTTCGTGAAGAGCCTCCTGGGCGGAACACAGCGTCTGAACCTGCACGAGATCTACGGTGATTTCCAGGGCAAGCACGTTGACCGTGACGAGGTTGAGCCGGCTCACTTCCAGAGCTGGATGGAATGGGGTAAGGAGAACGGGATGAAGCTCGACTTCAACTCCACATCCTTCTCGCATCCTAAGAGCGGTGACCTCTCACTCGCCAACCCGGACAAGTCCATCCGTGACTTCTGGATCGAGCACACAAAGCGTTGCCGCAGGGTGGCCGACGCGATGGGCAAGTTCCAGGGCGACCCTTGTATCATGAACATCTGGGTTCACGACGGATCGAAGGACCAGACCGTGGAGCGTCTCCGCTACCGCGAGATTATGGCGCAGTCTCTGGACGAGATTCTCGCCGAGGACCTGCCGGGAATGAAGACCTGCCTTGAGGCTAAGCTCTTCGGAATCGGCCTTGAGAGCTACACCGTCGGCTCACACGACTTCGTGACCGGCTACTGCTCGACCCGCAAGCTTATGTACACCCTTGACACAGGCCACTACGAGCAGACCGAGAACATCAGCGATATGGTCGCTTCCCTCCTTCTCTTCGTGCCTGAGCTGATGCTCCACACCAGCCGTCCTGTACGTTGGGATTCCGACCACGTTGTCACGATGAACGACCAGACCCTCGACCTGTTCAAGGAGGTTGTCCGCGCAGGTGCCCTCGACCGCACACACATCGGTCTTGACTACTTCGACGCATCGATCAACCGCATCGGAGCCTACATCATCGGCACCCGCTCGACCCAGAAGTGTATGCTTCAGGCCTTCCTTGAGCCGCTTGAGACCCTCCGCAAGTACGAGGACAACGGCAAGTACTTCCAGCGTCTCGCCCTTCTGGAAGAGGCCAAGTCACTTCCGTTCGGAGCCGTTTACGACTACTTCAACCTCAAGAACGGTGTTCCTGTAGGCCAGGACTTCATCGCTTCCGTCGAGAAGTACGAGGCTGACGTCACCTCAAAGAGGTAATAAAAAGACTCTAAACAGAGAAGCCGGCCATTTCATCGGTCGGCTTCTTCGTTTTTCAGATAATTTTCAAAATAAGACTATTCAAACACAAGGAGGGCGATGCTTTGAGGTGCCAGAACATGCCCGTCAGACGTGGATGACAGAGCGGTGTCTTCCGGCGATTGAGCCAAAACCAACTTCCTGGCCGGGACAGAAACCTTGAATTCCAAAGGAGTGTCCTCGGAAATATTCCAGACCACAACGCCGGTCTTCCTGCCGGAGACGAAAGATTTGGCCGGAAACATGGTACGTTCCCGCTCACGCAGGGAAGAGTCACTGGCGTACTTTATGAAATCCCTCAATATGTCCATGTCATAGAATTTCAAACGTTCCCTGAATGAATGGCGGACTAGAAATAATAGGTGTAGCTCATGCCAAGGAATGGAGAGATTTTATCGAATCCTTTGAACATACCTTTAATATAATGAATATAGTAACAGTGCCAGTCACCTTTGGCCCATGCGAAACCGTATGACGCTTTAATGGCACGTGATGTCTGAAAACCATATTGGTAGCCAACACCAACATACATTGACGTATATTCGGAAGTGATGACATTCCAGTTCAAATCCACCGGAATCACCATCTCATTTACGGTCAGGCTTTCCTTTGAGCCATAGGAAGAATCATCATATCTTATTTTTGTGTAGGCCATCAGAGCCTTGGCTCCGATAATAAGATTCAACGGATGTCTCTGGTCTCCGAACCTTATCATCCCACCTGCAGCTATTGAGAAAGGATATGCCTCATAACCAGTGTCATAAGAATATCCAACATCCGCTGACAAAGTTAATCCAAAGCGTATGCAAGATTGGCTGGACCTATAACTTCCGCGGGATGATGCATCTGACGACCTACTTTGTGACGCCGATGTCCTGTAAACCGAGGAATATGCTTCATTATTCCGGGTGGCGGTGGCGTATTTGTCGCCCACATACCTGATTGTCTCGTCATCAGCGGCATATTCCATGGCCATTCTTTTGTCCGCGTAGGAGGATTCAGACGTGAACTTGTCCGCCATCAGGCGGGCGATCTTGCTGGAGGCGCGCTTGTCATAGGAACTGGCGGGATAATCCTTGCGGAATTGCTTCAGCGCGTCGATGGTGTTGACACGGAGGGCGTTGAAATAAGCCCGCGAGGTTGACAGGTCGGCGATGGCGTCATCGGCCTCCTGTTTGTAGATCCGGTGCTCGGACTCGGCGAGATACCGCTTGTAGGAATCTATCGTATTCTGGCCTTTGGCTTTCAGCCAGAGAGGAAGATCATCGATCCTGTCGGCCACATCCTCCCGGAACGCGGAATCCGGATATTTCTTCATGAACGCATCGAGACTGGCGACGCTTTGGCTGGCGACGGCATCGGTGTAATCCTTCCGTTCCGTCGCGGCACATTTGTCCAGAATCGCTTTCGCATCGGTGTTTGCAGGGTACTTGGCCAGAATCTTCCTGGCAAGATCCGCGGCGCCGGTCACATTGCCGCTGTTGTAGCGGGCCTCCGCCTGACGTATGGCGGAACCAACGTCCTGGATCAGAACGATCCCCGAACCGGAAACGCGGGCATGGCATGGAACCGGACCACATACGGCCGCCACACCAAGTATAAGGCTGAAAACTATATTTCTCATCAGAATCTTGGGTCTAAGTCATTAGCCGCGTTGTTGTACTTTATTGAATTGTACCTGGACAGGAAAGCGGCGTTTGAATATGATTTCTTCTCCAAATACTCTTTCCCGTTCCGGACTTTCTGGTAATCCCTGTCGAAACCATCCTTGTCAAGTCTCCCTGATCTCGTAGGCATACTCAAGAACCTGCTCGACCTGTTCCTCATCAAACCATTCGTAAAAGACCTGTCTGAATCCGTCGTTCGCATCCATAAGTATCTCTCTGGAGAAAAACTGTATTCCTGAGTTGGCTATTAAAGTCTGGACCATAAGTCTCGTTTTATTTTGGGGTTATCATATTTTGCGGCTCCACTCTGCCCAGTGGTATGGCATTGCCGCAAATATAACGAATTTTGTCCGGAAAGCGAACATCTTTCTGAACCAATGAATATACGTGGCGGATAAGCGGCTCATAATCAATTAAAAGACCAAAGTCCTGACGCTGGTAACGGCATCAGGACTTCGGTCTTTATATTCATTTACAGCACGTTAAGTGCCACGGCTATTTTTTCAGGCCGGAGTTGAGGAAGGCTATGAAACCATCAACGGAAAGATTATAGCCACGGACCGGGGCAAGCTGGTTGCCTTCGGCGTCAAGAAGGGCATAGTTCGGCTGGGCGTTTACTCCGAACCGTGTACGGGCTATGTAAGAGTTCACACGACCGATCTCCTTCAAGGTCTTGCCATCCGGAGTGGTCAGCCATTCCGCCTCATCGAGTTTGGTCTTGTCATCCACATAAAGAGCCACAAGGACATATTCATTCCTGAGAATATTCAGGACTCTCGGATCGCTCCAGACGCGCTGTTCCATCTCGCGGCAGTTGACGCAGCCGTGGCCGGTGATGTCGACGAAGACGGGTTTGCCCTGGGCCTTGGCGGCGGCGAGGCCTTCCTCCAGGGTGAAGTAGCCGGTCAGACCGAGCGGCATCTTGAGGTCGTACTTCTGGCCGTAGGTGGAGACACCGGTCACTGAGCTTGTCGATGTGCTGGTTTCTTCGGTCGCTTCGATGGTCACTGAGCCTGTCGAAGTGACCGTTCCCACCGGAGTGTCCGCATAATTGTAAACCACAAAATCCTGAGTCTCAAGCGGAGGAAGGTAGCCGGACAGAGCCTTCAGCGGAGCGCCCCACATTCCCGGAATCATATAGACCACGAATGTGAAGACGGCGATCGCAAGGCCAAGCCTCGGCACAGAGACATGCTCCACAGGATCGTCATTCTTGAAACGTAGCTTGCCAAGAAGGTAAAATCCGAGAAGCGAGAACGTGACGATCCATATTCCTAAATATACTTCCCTGTCAAGCAGTCCCCAGTGGTAGGTCTGGTCAGCGACGCTGAGGAACTTGAAGCCAAGCGCTACCTCGATGAAGCCGAGCACGACCTTGACACTGTTGAGCCAAGAGCCGGACTTGCCTTTCATCTTTTTCAGCAGCGACGGGAACATCGCCAGGATCGTGAACGGCAAGGCGAAGGCGACGGAGAAGGCGAGCATCGTGACCATCGGAGTCCAGAACTCTCCCTGAGTTGATTTGATCAGCACCGTGCCGACAATAGGACCGGTGCATGAGAATGACACCAGCACAAGGGTCAGAGCCATGAAGAATATGCCGCCGAGTCCTTTGCCGCTGGACTTCGCGTCACTCTTGTTGGCAAGGCTGGACGGCAGCTCTATCTCGAAGGCGCCGAAGAAGGATGCCGCGAAAATCATGAACACGATGAAGAATATCAGGTTCGGCAGCCAGTGTGTCGCAAGCCAGTTGAATATGTCGGCGGTGACCGTATTCCCTCCGATTATCCATGTCAGGCCGATGATCACACTGATCGGAACAGTGTACAAAAGGACAATGAAGAGACCGTAGATGAAAGCCTTGAAGCGGCCTTCAGCGGCGGTCGAGGACTGTTTCATGAAGAACGACACCGTCATCGGCACCATCGGGAACACACATGGGGTCATCAGCATGGCGAATCCCCACAGGATGGCTTCGATGATCAAAGCCCACAGAGACCCTTCGTTATCGCTATTATCACCGGATGCGATACCGGCCTCAAGCGATGAAGAGGCCTCTTCCGACTTAGTGTCAATGGTAACGTCATCCGAAGACGCGCTCGCCGCAGGTACAGCCGCAGCAAGCGGAACGGAGAATTCCCATGATTCCGGAGCCGCGCAGAACCTGTCGTTGCATCCGCTCCATGAGACTTCACCTGTGACCGTGGCCTCACTGCCGGTCAGTTTGACCCTTTGAGTGAGTGTCACAGAATCAAAGAAAACTTTTTCTCCTTGGAAATCAGACGGTTTTGTCACCTGATTGAGACCACCGACCAATGAATATCCTTGATCGGAGGCGAATTCGATGGAAATAGGATTGTAGGCATGATCCACAGTGTAGATGTGCCATCCATCCACAATGCTGGCCTTGAATGTCAGTTCATAGACATTCTCTGAAACCACCTTGCTGGAAACCGACCACTTGGCGGTGGCCTCCGGGGCTTGCGCGAAAGTGGCCACACTCCCGATAAGGAGCGCAGCCACCAACGCCATAGCTTTCTTGAAAATATGTGTCATAGCGTCAAAACATTTGCCGTTATATTCAAAGATTATTTCGCGTAGGCCACAGAACGGGTCTCTCTGATCACTGTGATCTTGACCTGTCCTGGATATGTCATCTCTTCCTGGATCTTCTGGGCGATGTCAGCGGAGAGTCTTCCGGCCTGATCATCGCTGACCTCCTCGGCGCCGACAATAACACGGAGCTCACGGCCGGCCTGGATGGCGTAGCTCTTGGTGACTCCCGGATAAGCGGCGGCAAGGTCTTCCATTCCCTTGAGTCTCTTGATGTAAGACTCGATAACCTCACGACGGGCTCCAGGGCGGGCACCGGAAATCGCGTCACCGATCATCACGATAGGAGAGATGATGGATGTCATCTCAATCTCCTCGTGGTGGGCTCCGATGGCGTTGCAGATCTCTGGCTTCTCCTTATACTGCTCGGCCAGTTTCATACCAAGCAATGCGTGTGGAAGCTCCGGCTCCTCCTCGGAGACCTTACCGATGTCGTGCAGGAGGCCGGCCCTCTTGGCGAGCTTCGGATTCAGACCGAGCTCGGCTGCCATGATGGCGCAGATGTTGGCGACCTCACGGGAGTGCTGGAGCAGGTTCTGACCGTAGGATGAACGGTATTTCATTCGGCCGATCAGTTTCACGAGCTCGATGTTCAGTCCGTGGATCCCAAGGTCTATGCAGGTTCTCTTACCTGTCTCAAGTATCTCGTCCTCAAGTTGTTTCTGAACCTTGGTCACAACTTCCTCGATACGCGCCGGGTGGATTCGTCCGTCAACGACAAGCTGGTGCAGGGCGAGTCTGGCAACTTCCCTGCGGACAGGATCGAACGCGGAAAGAAGAATGGCGTCAGGTGTGTCGTCAACCACGATCTCGACACCTGTGGCAGCCTCAAGGGCACGGATATTACGTCCCTCACGACCGATAATCCTTCCCTTGATCTCATCGTTCTCGATCGGGAATGTCGTCACGGCGTTCTCGATGGCGGTCTCGGTGGCCGTTCTCTGGATGGTGTTGATGACGATTCTCTTGGCCTCCTTGGAAGCGTTCAGGCGAGCCTCGTCCATCGTGTCGTTGATGTAGGCCTGAGCCTCGGTCCTCGCCTCAGCCTTCATATTCTCAATAAGAATGTTCTTGGCTTCCTGCGCGCTCATTCCGGCGATCGTCTCAAGCTGCTTGTTGGCCTGGGCGCTGAGTCTTTCATATTCCTCAGTCTTCTTGGTCAGGGTCTCCTGCTGGGCCTGGAAACTCGCCTTGGCGTTGTCAGCGTCACGCATCTTCCTCTGAAGCTCGGAATTCTGCTGGTTCAGAGAGTTCTCCTTCTGCTTGATCCTGTTCTCGGCGTCCTTGAGCTGGCTGTTCTTCTCGTTGATGTACTGCTCGTGCTCGCTCTTGAGCTGGAGGAACTTCTCCCTGGCCTGATGGATCTTGTCCTTCTTTATCCCCTCGGCTTCGATCTCGGCCTTGGCGATGATCTCGTTCTTCTGCCCTTTCAGAACTATTCTCTGAATGATTATGTAAGCCGCCAGCGCGATTACAGCGCCGATCAGGACTCCTATAAAAAATTGCAACATAATATCAATAAATATTTTAAATGTTCTAATATTCCCTTATATGTCACCGTGGCAGTCCTCCCCTGTCCATCCACAGCGTCATCCGTAACAGTCCGGCGCAAAAAAACGACCGACAGTCCGGAACGGAAACTGATCGATCGTCTGAGAAACATTAAAAAAAGCCGTTAGCCGCTTGTCAGAAATCTTAATGAATAAGATTTGAGATCCGCACCGGTTCAGAAATCCATCGTCACGCACACAGGCGCAATCCCCGAAGGTAACCTTGGTCCGTCATGGCCGGCTCGAGCAAACTCGGTTCCGTGGAACTTGTTGATTTGAGCACGTGGGACTAACGGCCGTCTTTTTCAATATTCTTGATGTAGGACTCAACATCCTCCTGAAGTTTTTTCGCCTCGGCATCAGCGTCGGCGACTCTCTTCTGGTAGGCCAACCTTCCGACCGCCTCGTTCAGAGCCACAAAGGAAAGTTTGTCGGAAAGGGTCTTGTTCGGGTACTTCGCGTCGTAAGCCGCCAGTTTCTGGTTGATGGCGTCCGCCGCAAGCCTCATCATCCGCTCCATCTCAGGAGAGGAGGCGACGAGGGGATATTCATTGCCCGCGATCTTTATCTTGATGTTCTGTCCCATTCCTAATTCTCAAGCAAGGCGATGCACTTGTCAATCTCCTTGATAAGTCTCTCTATCTTTTCCTTGGCGGCGGAACTGTCTCCGCCCACTCCGAAAGCTTCGGACAGATGAAGGTTGTTCACCTGTTGTTCCAAATCCTCAATCCGCTTCCTACAGGACTCATTCTCAGCCCCGCACCGCACCAACTCAGCCTGGAGCCTTTCACGCTCAGACCTTTCCGCTTCGTACAGCGCGATCAACTTTTCGATATCTGTCTTTATACCTTCAAGCATACCTCAGGACTGTTTTTACCTGCATGAGTGCAAATTTAGTAAAATATCTTCATTTGCACAAGAACTTCAACTGGCATCACCTATTAAATTCCAAGGAAAATTCATTCTCTTGTTTATCGCGCGCCATAGCGGCCTCATCACGCACGTCGTCATTCCCCAAGCACCGCCTCATGCGCAAGAACCGCCAACACACTCACGAAGCATTCCCCAAGCACCGCCTCGTGCGCAAGAACCGCCAACACACTCACGAAGCATTCCCCAAGCCACGCCTCGTGCGCAAGAACCGCCAACACACTCACGAAGCATTCCCCAAGCATCGCCTCGTGCGCAAGAACCGCCAACACACTCACGAAGCAGACCTGCTCATCAGCCAGCGTCCGATTTGCTAAACCAAAGTAAATATTATAATTTTGCAACAATATGACAACAACAGCATTACCATGACAATAACAGTGGAAAACAGGGAAATACCGGTGCTGCTTCTGACGGGATACCTCGGGAGCGGCAAGACAACTCTGGTCAACAGAATACTCTCCAACAAGAAAGGCATCAAGTTCGCCGTCATCGTCAATGACATAGGCGAGGTGAACATCGACGCGGACCTCATCCAGAAAGGCGGCGTTGTCGGCACCACGGACGACAGCCTTGTCCCTCTCCAGAACGGCTGCATCTGCTGCACGCTGAAAATGGACCTTGTCGCCCAGCTGAACGACCTCTGCCGCTCCGGCAAGTTCGACTACATCGTCATCGAGGCGAGTGGAATATGCGAGCCCGCCCCTATCGCACAGACCATCTGCTCCTTCCCTAAGCTTGTTCCTGAATATGCCCAATCGAATATTCCGAAACTCGATTGCATAGTCACCGTTGTGGACGCCCTGAGGATGCAGAGTGAGTTCGCCTGCGGGGACGCTCTCAAGAAGGACAATCTGGAGGAGGATGACCTTGAGAATCTTGTGATCCAGCAGATCGAGTTCTGCAACATCGTGCTTCTGAACAAGGCGTCCGAGGTGAAGCCCGAGGAGCTTGGCAGGGTCCGCAGCATAGTGAAGGCTCTGAATCCGAAAGTGACGATCTTCGAGTGCGACTATGGAGACATCGATCTTGACAAACTTCTGAACACCAGGATGTTCGATTTCGATAAGACGGCTACTTCGGCGGCTTGGATCAACGCCATCGAAGGAGAGGGCAACGAAGCTGATCATGATGACGATGACCACGATGAGGATCATGACGGGCATGAACATGACCATCATCACGAGGAACACGACCACGAGCATCACCACGAGGGGCACGAGCATCACCATCATCACGATCACGAGGGTGGCGAAGTCGAGGAATATAACATCGGGACCTTTGTCTATTATCGCCGTCAGCCGTTGGATATCAACAAGTTCGACTGGCTCGTCTCCAAAAAGTGGCCGAAGAACGTGATCCGGGCCAAGGGTCTGTGCTATTTTGCGGACGAGAAGGACAAGTGCTACCTCTTCGAGCAGTCCGGAGTGCAGAAATCCATCAAGGACGCCGGTCTGTGGTTCGCCACGATGCCGGAGGATCAGCTTCAGGAGATGATGCGCAGGGACAAGAATCTGCGTAAGGATTGGGATCCGGTCTATGGCGACCGTATGATCAAGATTGTCTTCATCGGGCAGAATCTTGACCGCAAACAGATAGCAGATCTGATGGATTCCTGCTTAGCAGAATAAGTTCAGGGCGAACGCGAAAAAAAGGAAAATCCAAAATTTTGCACGTTACCAAAATTTTGGATTTTATTTTTTCGCTCACGCCAGTGAAACTTAGCGAATGACAGCGAAAAAATCAAATGGCGGATTTTGGTAACTTGCAAAATCCGCCATTTGCCTTTTTTTCGATGTCGCTCAGCACCTATGTCGCTTCGACAGGTTCAGCGACCGGGAATTACAGCTCGGTCACGAAATGGTGCTTGCCGGGGGCGAGGAGTTTGGACTCGCGGGAGCTGTCGGGGCCGGGGATGAGGGCGGTGGCGATGGTGCCGGCGGGGATCTCGACGGTCCACTCGAACTTGTCGCCGGTGCGCTTCCAGTTGCTTACAATCTTTCCGTAAGGCGAATCATAAGAGCAGTTCACCCAGTCAAGGCCCTCGATCGGGTAAGGCTTCAACTCGATTGACTTGTAGCCAGGCTCGGCAGGACGTATGCCGCCAAGATATTCATAATACCAGGTCACGAGGTCGCCGAGAAGCATCACGTGGTTGCCGGAGTTCATCGCAGGATCGGCGGTGTTGCCGTTCCAAAGCTCCCAGATTGTCGTGGCACCGTTTTTCGCCATGTAACCCCAGCTTGGATAGGTCTCGTTCGTGGCGATCTTCAAGGCAAGATCCGGTCTGCCGAACTCGGTGAGAGTGCGCATCAGAACCATCATTCCGACGACTCCACAGCTCACATGGCCGTCACAGTCCACCTCGGTCTTGTGCACGATGTGCTCGAACACATCACCCTCACGCCCGTCAGGAACCATTCCGAAATAAAGCGGAAGCAGGTTGGCTGTCACGGTGTTGTTGCCGTAGAAGCCTTCCTTAGCGTTGAAATACTTCGCGTTGAACGCCTCACGGGCCGCGGCGGCATATTCATTGAATATCTTCACATCTTCCGGATGACCGGCGATCGGAGCGAACTCTATCATCTTGTTCAAGAGGAAAAAGTAGAATGGAGTGGATATCAGAGGCGAGGCTGTCTTTCTCGCAGGATCCTGTGAATGAATAAGTTCCAAAGATTCAGGCGGCATACACCAGTCCCCGTAGGTGTCCTTGAACATCACACCGTCCCTGAGGTATCTTGACCTCATATATCCAAGCCACTTCTTCATCGCGCCGTAGTGATCCTTGATGGACCGGTCGTCCCCGAAACGGCGATAGACCATGTCCGCGCCTGTCAGGAACGCTCCTGGCCAGGTGAAATTGTCCTGATAGAGGGTCCAGTAGCGAGGGCAGACATCGGAAATGCTGCCGGCCTCGTTCTGCCCGTCATGGATGTCAGTCAGCCACTTGGAGTAAAGGGCGTGGTTGTTGAATATGTAGGATTCGCCGTAGCAACCCATCGTGCGGTCACCAAGCCAGCCAAGCCTCTCGTCCCTCTGAGGGCAGTCGGTAGGCATACCGCGATAATTGCCCCTGATTCCCCAGAAAGCGTTGTGGTAGATCTGGTTGATCACGGCGTTGGAGGTCTCGAAATGACCGGTGACAGCCATCTTGTCATACATCACCTGTCCCTCGAAATCGCCGAGTTTCGGCTCGTTCTTCAAGCCTTTTATCTCAACGTAACGGAAACCGTGGTAAACATATTCAGGATGCCAGACAATCGGCTTGCCGTCCTTGGCGATGTAGGTGTCGAGGACCTTTGCGGTACGGAGATTGGCAAGGTAGAGAGTGCCGTCAGGATTGAGAAGTTCAGCGAACTTCATCGTGAGGGTGTCGTCTCTTTGCAGTCCTCGGGCCTTGATCTGAAGGCGGCCGACCATATTCTGTCCCATATCAAGGATGTAACCGTGATCGGTCTTGGTGATGGAGACCGGCTTCACGATGTCCTGAACAGCGATGTTAGGGTTAGGCTGGAGAACCAGTCTGCCGCCCGGAGCGTCCATCAATGAGGCCTTCGCCCAAGCGGAATCATCGTAACCGACCTTTGTCCATCCGGTCAATTCCTTACGGGCATCGTAAGTCTCACCGTCGAACTCGTTGTTGGCTCTGATCGGTCCCTCGCAGGTGATCTTCCAGCTCTCGTCGCTGACAACGGTCGCCGTGCGGCCATCCGTGTAAACAATGTCCAGCCGGTACCAAAGCCTCGGTACCCCGAAGCCCTTCATACCTGGCTCCCTCATCGTGGTATAACGGCCGCAGCCAAGGCTTACGGCAAGAGCGTTCTGACCTTTCTTGAGAGCCTTACGGACATCGAACTCATTGAAATATACCCTTATCCTGTACTCCGACACGGTCGGGGAAAGTTCCTGGGCACGGGTGATATATTCCCCGTTGATCCAAGTGTCATAGACTCCGAGGCCGCTGATGCGGAGGGTCGCCTCCTTCACCTTGCCGTCAAGTGTCACTTCCTTGCGAAGGTAGCGGGCAGGGAGCACGGTGTTACCCTTAAGAATATCTCCCTCATAGTCGCAGCCGATCCATTTCCCGTCATATTCGGCGGCGGAGACTGTCAGAGTGGCGGCGAGTGCCGCGAATGCTGTTAAAATTCGTTTGATCATTATCTGAATATTTTAGTGTTATTTCTTGAATATGAGGTTGATATCCCGCTCGATCGCCGGACCTGCGATGTTCTCCGGCACGAAAGACCAGTGGCCGATCTTGGCAGGGTCACTGATGACGGCCGGGTCGATCACACGGTTCTTTTTGAGATATTCATAGAGAATCTCGCGGATCTCCGGGTAATATTCAACGGTCCTTTCGGCGATCTTGTCCGTGTCGATTCCGACCTCGGCGAGGAGCCCGCCGCCACCGCTGGCGCGGTAGGAAGTCATCGCTACGTTGTAGGTCTCGTCCATACTGAACGGCTTTCCATCGGCCATAGAGGTGATCACGATCCTTGAGCCGAAAGGCTTTGTGACATCAACGGTGTAGTCGATTCCGGCGGCGGAGTCGAAGTTGTAGGCACGCTCGATGAACGACCAACCCTTCTGGCCCGTGCGCGGGTCGTCCTTCTGTACGATGTTCAGCACGTGATCGGTCGGTTTCGCGGCAGTGACGATCCAACGGTTGTAGGAGGCCTCCAGATAGTCCTTGATCTCCTTTCCGGTCATCGTGATCACATAGAGCTGGTTTTCAAACGGATAAATTGTAAACAAGTCCTTGTAAATCAAAGTCCCACCCTTGACGAATCCGTCATAGGTCAATGGAGCCGCGATCGAGATCCGCGCCGGAGCGCAGCCAAGGCAAAGCGTGTGGACAAGGTTCACATAATCACACATTCCCTTGTACGCGTCACGGGTACGCATATCAACCTTCAACTCACCGACCTCCTGGGTGGTGAAGACCTGCACGGCCTGGTAGTCCTCGTAAAAGTCCCTTTCCATCTGAGTGTCAATCCTGTGGGGATCAACCGGAATGAGTTCCGTGGAATGGGTCTTGGAAACGACCTTGCCGTCCTTAACGGTGACATTCACCGTTCCGTGTCCCACAAAGCGGCAATGGCTTCCGGAATTTATGAGTCCGATGCTGTCGCAGCAGGTCACGAACGGCCTGTGGTCGTGAGAGCAGACCACGAAATCCACTCCACGCAGACTCTTGTACAGATCCATTCCCTGTCCTTCCAGCATCGAGCCGTCTCCGGGCCCTGTTCCCGAATGCACGGACACGATCACCACATCAGGCTTCTCCTTGGCCCTAACCTTGTCCACATCTTCCTGAACCAGAGGCACAAGGCTCTCGAACGTCATTCCGCTCCAAAGTTTCTCGGAAAGCCAGTTCTTCATGTTGGCGTTTGTGAAACCCAGTACGGCGACCTTCAGTCCGCCCTTCTTGTAGATCTTGTACAAAGGAAAATACGGTTCCCCGTTGTCAGTGCGGATAGCGTTTCCAGCCAGAAACGGAATCCCGTGCGACTCAAGGTCCCGGGCGATGCGGTCATAGACCTTGTGTCCGGTCTCGACATCGTGGTTGCCTACCGTCACCGCATCATAACCCATATAAGCGGCCAGACGAGGGTAAACATGAGGAGAGAGCGTGTCCACATAATTGAAATAATACGCGGCGTTGTCTCCCTGAAGGCAGTCTCCGGCGTCAATCAGAAGCACATTGTCGGCTCCATCCGCCGCACGGACACTGTCCACGACAGTCTTGACTGCATAGAGCGACTTCTTCACTCCCCCGCCGACGTAGGTGGAATCAAAATAGGTTCCGTGCACGTCGTTGGTCGTCAGAAGCTGAAGCACATATTCCCCGTCCTTGGGACCTGAACCGCATCCGGCCAACAGAAATCCGGCGGAAGCGGCGACAATGATAGACTTGAATATTACTTTCATACCTTATAAATATATTTCAAAATTCCTTTGCCTGCGTGAGCCTCCCGAAGCCTTAGCCGTTTTCCTGGAGTTCAAGGCACGCCCGAGATCGAACAGGACGCTCAGCTTCTGCTGGCTGCCCTGGAATCCATCACCTGTGAAATGGAACACGGCGGAAAGCCTCAGACGCACGAAATCAGCGATATACGGCTGCCAGTAGATCTCGGCACGGTCATAAAACCCGGAATGCTTCCAGTTCCCGCCATAGTCACAGACGCGGTAGAACGGACTTCCGGCGTACAAATCCTGTCCGAGCATATTCCCTCCTCCGTCAATGGTGAAGTAGTAAGGCATCTGGCCCGTGCCATAGTAGGAATCATTCAGAATGCCCAGCTTCTTGTACGCGAGGTTCAGCGTCAGCAGCCCGCCGAACGCCGGCTCAAGCCCAGTCTCGTTGATCCTGTCCTGATGTATTCCTTGAATATAGCTGAGCTTGGAGTTCCAACGGAAGTCGCGTCTCCCGGCGGTCAGCGACACGAAAGGCGAGACTAGAATATTATCCACCACGCCCCGATATTCAAGCGTGTTGGCGAAGTGGTACATAGTCGCCGTCCACCCGGCGCGCAGGAAATCACCGGCAAGGGCGTAATTGCCGTATGTGAATATCTGAAAGCGTTCCCGCCGGCCGTGGCCGATCATCCCCATCCAGTCCAAACCGGCCTCGCAATAGCCTTTCCGGGTCTCGTACTTCAGGAGTAATCCTTCTATGTTGTTGTCATAAAACTGGTTGACATCGGAGATGAACAGGGACGGAACCTGATCGGCCTTCACAGGATCCTCCGCCCAGCCCTGATAACCCGAGCCGAAAACGGAGTTCCCGCGCGGGAATATTCCAGCCAAGAGATTGAATTTTCCGCTTTTGCGCCGGCTTTCAAGGCCGTACCAGAATGTCATCTCCCGGAAAAGTCCTATGTTCTGAAGATCCTTGTCGCTTTCGGACACGGGGGCCTCACCCATATTCTTCATCACATCGATTCCGAGCGTAAGCTGATGGGTGAACCGGCCGCCCGCCACCTTGACACCGACCGTAGGAGTCAGTCTCGCGGCGTGAACCGTGCCGGATGTCTCGAACTTGTTGCCAGCGCCATCATATTCCCGATTGTCAAAATAGTACTGAAAATCAGCACCGTAGGTAAAGGTAGCCTTTTGTTGGGCACGACCGGCGAAGGCCGACGCCAGAAGAAGTGTTATTACAATTACGCTCTTTCTCATATTCATAAGCCCGGAAGGAAAAAATCCCGCCTCCGAGGCAGTTTATGCAAAATTACTGATTATTTTGTAATTTCGCACCCGTATGGAAGGACTCAAATTACAGACACCGGTGGAAACCGGCCGCAGTGCTGTCAGCATCTCGCTGAAAGACAGGATATTCGTCCTCGGAAGCTGCTTCGCTGACAACATCGGCGGGAAAATGGTGGATCTGGGCTTCGATGTCTGCGTCAACCCGTTCGGAACCATCTACAACCCAGTCTCGGTCTGCAATTCCGTCGCCCGCCTGACATCCGGAATCCCGTTCTCCAAAGATGAGTGCGTCCAGATGGGCGCCGGTGCCGGCCTCGTCTGCTCGTTCAGCCACCACACATCCTTCGCCCGCCGCACCGAGGACGAGTTCCTGCAAGTCGCCAATGCATCTTTGAAGGAAGCCTCGCTCCGATGGAAAGCAGCCTCCAAAGTCATCATAACCCTCGGCACGGCATGGATTTATGAATATACCCGCTCAGGCGAGACCGTCTCGAACTGCCTCAAGATCGAGGCGAAGGAGTTCACCCGCAGACGCCTCTCAGTCCGCGAGACAGCGACATTGCTCATGAATATGGTCGCGCGGCATCCGGAGAAGGAATTCATGTTCACCGTCTCTCCCATCCGCCACTTCAAGGACGGGGCGCATGGCAACCAGATCAGCAAAAGCACCCTTCTGCTTGCTTTGGACGAGGTTCTGGCGAAGTTCCCGGAGCGTTGTGAATATTTTCCAGCCTACGAGATCGTGCTTGACGAGCTGCGGGACTACCGTTTCTATGCCGCCGACATGATCCACCCGTCCGACCAGGCCGTGGACTACCTCTGGTCCAGATTCGTCAGGTTCGCCATGCCGGAATCGGAACTTCCCGCACTGGACGCCAGACGCAGGGAACTCCTCCGCGCGCAACATCGCCCCATTCATGGATAAGAAGCTGTTCTGATTTGTTTGTCTGAAGATTTTCACCTCAAAGAACATTTCAGTAACCTTCAAAATAAATAAGCTGCATCTTCTTAAGGAATCTTTTCGGTCGATATCTCTCATCAGTCATGTGCCACCGGCACACTCCTTCTTCGAAAATAGATCCATCCTCGAAAATCTTCTCTTAATCAGAAGCAACTTATTATTTTCATGTTCCTTAAACAATTCAAAACAGCTTCTAAGGGCATTATCCGCAAAGAATGCCAATCATTTACAAACCACGGACACGCTAAAACGCCACCAACGGTATTCAATCCACTATCACTGTGGCTGACCCTCTCTCTGAACATGGGGGTCAGTCACACACTATGGCCTCCCAGCATTTCCAGAGCCATTCTTGCGTGCCTGTGGTTTGTACAGGGCTTGCACAAGGTTTGCACAGGGTTTGTACAGGGTACCAAAAAATCAAAACAGCAGAGCAATTCACCCTGCGCCAGATTCATTTGCAACGCCTATATGCTATATGTATATGGCGCTCACGTGACTAACCGTTCCAAATCATTTATACTTGATCTCGGCCACTGACGGCCATGTCGTAAATTCTGTCAATTCCATGAATTTGGGAATGATGAGTTCCTCGGTATTCGTCAAATAATCGTAATTTTGTGAAAAGGAATATGTTTTTCAAATGGAAGCGGATAGAATAGGAATGTGGCCTCAAAAGAGGAGACAGTTGCGGCGGCAAAGTGTGTGTTTAGTGCGTGTTTAGGTGCGTGATTGATAAACAATTGATAATCAAGCGATATCGCACTTACCTTTAGTCGAATCACGCTAAAGACAAACACCTAATCTATTAACTTATAATAGATTGCAAATCACGACACCTTATGGGGAGGATAACTGTTATAAAGCATATAGCTTCAATGCAAAGGAAAGGACAGACAGAGCGTGCCTAAGTAAGAAGCTGTTTAAATTTCAGTCGCATAATTTGTTATACATGAGTCGGTAGAAGGCGAGCTGAACCATCGCCTCGTATCGGAATAGAACTCGTGATCAATGGCAATTCTTCGAAAGTTTTCCAACCATGAGAAAGAGCGCTCCACAATACATCGGAGTGGCAGCACGGAGAATTTCTTCGGAGACTCGTCCGGACGGAGAACAACGGTAAACTCCGCACCGAGCTTTTGGCGTACGGTATCGGCCAATTTCCGTCCTTTGTATCCGCCGTCCGCCAGCATCTTTTTCAATCGGTGGAAGCAGCCTTTCATCTTGTCTATAACGCCATCCGCACCGACATTGTCATGGGCATTCGCCTCGTGAACCACCACCGCAAACGTTCTGCAATCATGCCCGACCTGAAAAAGTACCCGTTTTTTTTGCTTTTCCACCATAAAACGTTAAATTTGCAACATTGATTCATGCACGAAAAAAATCTCGAGTCAAGATGTTTTTTTTACTTATTGTTAAACGGGCACATTAACAACCATAAGTTAATACAAAACCTTTTAGTAAATGAAAAAGAATCGCACTTACAAGGTAAACGCCTTTCTCATGATGCTGCTCGCCGGCACGCTGTCATTCAGCGCCACGGCAGCCGCCAGTGAGTCCGGTTTACAGCCCGCGGCGGCCGCTCAGCAGCAGCTAGTCAAGGGAACGATCGTCGATGTCAACGGCAACCCGATCCCGGGAGCCAGCGTGATGGTTCCTGGCTCAACCACGGGAACCGTCACTCAGATTGACGGAACATTTTCACTCAATGTGGCCGAAGGCACAAAGGTAGAAATCGGCTGCCTCGGCTACACCACGGTCACCACAACCGCCCGCAACGGCATGAAGGTAGTCCTCAAGGAAGACGCCATGATGCTGAGCGACGTCGTAGTCGTCGGCTACGGCACACAGAAGAAGGCCAACCTCACGGGAGCCGTCTCTTCAGTCGATGTCAGCAAGACTCTTGACGCCAAGCCTATCGCATCAGTCGGCAAGGCCCTGCAGGGAGCGGTCCCTGGACTTACCATCACTTCCACCAGTGGTAACATCAACGATGAGCCGACAATCGTCATCCGTGGTATCGGTACCCTCTCCAACAGCGGGACATCAACCCCTCTGTACATCGTTGACGGAGTTCCGATTGACAACATCTCTTACCTGAACCCTCAGGACATCGCCAACATCTCAGTCCTCAAGGATGCGGCTTCCGCCTCAATCTACGGAACAAGAGCCGCTTTCGGTGTTGTGATGATCACCACAAAGTCAGCAAACACGACTGAAAAGGCCGTGGTTTCATATTCCAACAACATCGGTTGGAGCCGCGCCATCAACCTTCCTAACTACCCTACTGTTAGGGAGCAGGTCATGCCTTTCAACGACGCCAACAAGCGTATGGGACAGGACTGCGAGTTGTTCGGTATGTACACGGACGGTTCCGACTTCCTCAATGCTGTTGACGCTTGGCAGTCAAAGCACGGTGGAAAGGCAGGCTATCGTGAGATGATCGCCGGCGACGACTACATCTTCGACAAGAACGGTGTCGCCAACTACGTAGCAGACTGGGATGTTGTCGGCATCATGTTCAACAACGCCACCCCTTCACAGAACCACACTCTCTCAGTTCAGGGTACAAGCGGGAAGACAAACTACTACATGTCTCTCGGTGCGGTTAAGGAGCAGGGTCTTCTTAACTTCAACCCTGACAAGTCCAACAAGTACACCGCCACTGTCAACGTGTCAAGCAAGATCAAGGATTGGCTTGAGATCGGTGCCAGGGTAAACTATTCCGAAAAGAAGTACGATTACCCATACCTCCGTTCCAACACTTATCAGTACATGTGGCGTTGGGGTTCATTCTTCGGACCATGGGGCTACATCAAGGACGCCAACGGGGATCAGTACGAGTGCCGTCAGGCCATCGGATTCCGAAAGGAGGCTGGTGATGCCTACACCAAGGTGCACAACCTCCGCATCGGTGGATTCACCAAGATCGACATCACCAAGGGACTTTCCCTCAACGCTGACTACACCTACACTTACAAGACAACACGTTACAAGGGTGTCGGTATCCCTGCGCAGGGATGGAACACTTGGGGTGGATTCAAGGGTGTTGACAAGTCAACCCCAGGCACAATCGGAAGCTCAACTTCATTTGTAGAGACAAGCCGTTCATTCTACAACAACTACGTGCTCAACATCTACGGCAACTACGCCCTTGATCTTGGAGACAAGAACCATTTCAACTTCATGGCCGGTTTTAACGCGGACGAGGATGAGTATGAGTACCTCTACTATGAGAACCACGACATCATGGACTACAGCCTTCCAGAGTTGGCTCTCACTCCGACATTCTACTCCTACAGCCAGTCACACACCCACACAGGTTCCGCTGGTTTCTTCGGAAGAATCAACTACAACTACGCTGACAAACTCCTCGTTGAGCTCAATGGACGTTACGATGGTTCATCCAAGTTCCCTCAGAACTCACGCTGGGCGTTCTTCCCTTCAGCATCAGCCGGCTACCGCATCTCACAGGAGAATTTCTGGACTCCGATCAAGCACATTGTGAACAATGCCAAGATCCGCGCTTCCTACGGAGAGATCGGCAACCAGGAAATCGGCAACAACATGTTCCTCGAGACCATGTCAAAGAGGTCAAACAGCGTTAACTGGCTTGGAACCGGCAAAGAAAAGTACAGCTACTTCACAATGCCTTCACTCGTTTCAGCTGACCTCACCTGGGAAACAATCGCCACAACCAACATCGGTGTTGATCTCGGCTTCCTGAACGGTGACCTCAACGCCACATTCGACTGGTTCCAGAGAACAACACGCGACATGCTCGCTCCTGGTCAGACAATGCCGTCAATCCTCGGAACCTCCGCCGCCTACGAGAACGGTGGAGAGCTCAGGACAAGAGGTTGGGAACTCACTCTCGATTACCATCACATGTTCGAGAATGGTCTTTCCATCTATGCCATCGGGAACCTCTCCGACTACAAGACTGTCATCACCAAGTGGGACAACGACAGCCCTCAGCTCAACACAAGGTACTCCGGTAAGGTTTACGGACAGATCTGGGGATTTGAGACTGATCGTTACTTCACATCAGAAGATGACGTCAAGAACTCTCCAAGCCAGAAGCTCCTTGAATCCGGAACATTCACTTATGGTCCTGGCGACATCAAGTTCAAGGATCTTGACGGAGATGGCGAGATAACATGGGGCGAAGGCACAGAGGATAAGCACGGCGACCTTAAGGTCATCGGTAATGTTACTCCTCGCTACCAGTACTCACTCCGTCTGGGCGGTGCCTGGAAGGGATTCGACCTTGACATGTATTTCCAGGGAGTCGGCAAGAGAGATTACTGGTCAACATCCGCGTTCGTGATTCCATTCTCAAGAGGAACTGACGCCATCTACTCAACACAGACCAGCTACATTTCCGAGGAGGCTGTAAAGGCCAGCAACATCGACCAGTCCAAGACATACCCACGCATGTTCGCCGGCAACGGTGCCAGAGGACAGATGTCAAGCAACATCCAGGAATACGGTGGAAAGTACAACTTCTATCCACAGACCAAGTACCTCCTCAACATGGCATACCTGCGTCTTAAGAACATCACTGTTGGCTACACCATCCCTGAGTTCATCACCAACAAGATTTCCATTGAGAAAGTCAGAGTTTATCTCAACGTGAACAACGCTCTTGACATCATCAACCACACCAAGAAGTACGGCATTGACCCTGAAATCGGAAAGGGTGAGGGAACCAGCGCTGACGCTGGCGCGTTCGGACGTACAGATCCTTACTACCGCACTGTCTCATGTGGTGTCCAGATCACTTTTTAACTAGAAAACGATCATAGATAATTATGAAAAAGAATATTATCATATCTTTGATGTTGTCTTCAGCCATGTTCATCGGTTGTGACAATGTCCTTGACAAACAGCCTCTTGACAGTTTCACCAACGACAACTTCTGGACAAAAGAGGCCAATGTCGAGATGTACGCGAACTACTTCTACGCAGAGTGGACCGGCTACGGTAATGGCGGTGGCAGCGGAAGTTACTACTATCCTACCCTAAACGACAATCAGGTAGGATCATCATTCTCCACATTCACAAAGTCTGTTCCGGGCAACTCCGGCACATGGAACTCATGCTACACTGAGATCCGCAGGGCCAACATCATGCTTGAGAAGGTTCCTGGAATATCCACAATGAATGACGCCACCAAGAACAACTGGCTCGGAATCGCAAGACTCTACCGCGCATGGCAGCACTACTGCCTTGTCCGCACATTCGGAGACTGCATCTGGGTTGGCAAGACACTTGACGTTACTGCGGAAGACAAGGAACAGTACCTTTATGCAGCCCGTCAAGACAGGGACGCCGTCATGGACAACATTCTTGAGGACCTCAATTTCGCAATTGCAAACATCACCAAGAACGCAAGCTCAAGGACAGCCTACAACGCGACTGTGGCTCAGGCGATGAAGGCGGAGATCTGTCTTTACGAAGGAACATTCTGCAAGTACCGCAGCAGCGCTGACGGACAGAAGGCCGCTGATCCTGCCCGCGCACAGAAATACCTCCAGGAGTGCAAGACAGCCTGCGAGGCAATCATGGGCAATTCCATGTACAAACTCAATGATGACTATCAAGCCAACTACAACTCACTCGACCTCGCCGGCAACACGGAGATGATCATGTACAAGAAATATCTTGTAGGCGTTCTGCTCCACTCACTTATTGACTACACTTGCTCCTCAACTCAGATGAGCGGTATGTCAAAGGCAGCGTTCGACTCCTATCTTTTCACCGACGGTCTCCCTAAGGCCACAACCAAGATGGACACCAACGACCACGGTGTTGAGTTCAAGGGTGATGACGGACAGCAGAAACTCAACATAGAGAACGTGCTCGCGACACGTGACCCACGCCTCTCCGCACATGTTGACCCTGTACTTCTTTATCCTGGCAATGGTTACACCCGCTTCGGTGAAGGTATGGTTTCCACATCTTCTTCAGGTTATGGTGTTTACAAGTTCGACAACTCCAGCATTCCTACAAATTTCAGGAACCAGACAAACAGCAACGAAACCGATGCGCCTATCTTCTGGCTTGCAGAGATTTATCTTGACTACGCTGAAGCCTGCGCCGAGCTTGGGAATTGCACACAGAGCGATCTTGACAAATCAATCAACCTTCTCCGCAAGAGGGTCGGCATGCCTGACATGACGGTCGCTCCAGTGGCAGACCCTGCCAATAACATGGGTGTCAGCAATTTGATTTGGGAAATCCGCCGCGAACGCCGAGTCGAACTTATGTACGACAAGAACGATCGTTACTGGAGTCTTATCCGCTGGCATCAGCTTGACAAACTTGACTCACAGAAGTACCCTGACATCTTCAAGGGCGCATGGGTCGGTACACTCAAGGCAGACGCGAACGTTGACGAGAACGGTTACATCGACGCGGCAAAGGGTGACTACGGCACACGCATCTACGATGCCAAGAACTATCTTGAGCCTATCCCTTCAGGTCAGTCAGATCTTAACCCTAAGCTCCTCCCTAACAACTACGGCTGGGACAAGTAATAACTCTCCACAGAGTTAAATAGACTCTATCACAAGCGTGGCTGGGTACTCCCGGCCACGCTTTTTTATTATTCTATTGATCTTATGCAAGGTTACATCTTACAAAACACGTTCAGCCTCAAATGCCTCTGAGTGGGTTGATTTGCAGGCTTACATGAAAAAGTCTTGACTTGCCCTCGTAGTTATTCATCCAATGTTCCGCTCTAAGGCCTTCCGAGGGCATTTGACCTGAAGGCATTTTGCAAAATCGCCGCAGGATCTGTCTGAGTCTTC
>JABLTL010043515.1_pt1 | contig 26048 bp, 18 predicted proteins | sample 7160151 | NCBI WGS metagenome assembly JABLTL01 (sample SAMN14651223, study PRJNA627086) | human gut metagenome | isolation source: feces | host: Homo sapiens
CGCGAAATAACCAGCACTCTAATGCCGATATATATGAGAAAATAAAACTTTTAAGAGCGTGTATATGGTAAAAAACGCCGGAATTTAGGTATTAACCTAAATTCCCTCAAATTTTACCTGCAATAATTTATGTAATTAAAAAAATCCTTTAAATTTACAAATCCAGTAAAACCCCAAACTTTTTGAATGAAAAAATTCTAACTGTATAGTGGAATTCTGACAAATTATTAAAACGGGATATCTAAACATTTTGCGAGTTGATTCCTTTAATAATCAATCAGTTTCGAAAAAAGTGAGATAATTTTCTTTCAGTATAGTAGAAAATTCCGGGAAGTTAGGATATTGAGTTTTGGCCAGCAGTGCCGGTTTGATGCCGGGCTGCTGGCACTTTTTCCTGTTCCGGATCATCGAACTTTTGTGCGGAGCGGTTCGCAAACTGTATTACAATTTATCCGAATACCGATAAATTGGAAGTTTGTATTATGGAATATGGGTATATCCGTGTTTCTACAAGAGAACAAAATGAACAGCGGCAGCTTATTGCAATGCGGGATTTTGGGATTCCCCAAAACCGAATCTACATGGACAAGCAATCCGGGAAGGACTTTGAACGGAAGAATTACAAGAGGATGGTTCGGAAACTAAAAAAGGACGATACCCTGGTAGTAAAGAGCATCGACCGGTTGGGGCGGAATTATGAGGAGATCCTGGAGCAGTGGCGGATCATCACCAAGGAAAAACAGGCGGCCATCGTTGCGCTGGATATACCCCTGCTGGACACCCGACAAAACCGGGACCTGACCGGAACGCTGGTCGCGGACATTGTTTTGCAGCTTCTTTCCTATGTAGCCCAGACGGAGCGGGAGTTTATCCGGCAGCGGCAGGCAGAGGGAATCGCTGCGGCGAAGCGAAACGGAGTGAAATTTGGGAGAAAGCCTATGGAACGACCAGATAGACTGGAATCGTTGAAGGCACAGTGGCTACATGGTGAATTGTCCGCAAGGGCGGCGGCAAAACAGCTTGGGGTGACGCATAGCACCTTTTTGAGATGGGTAAAGGAATGAAACGGGTGAAAAAGTACAGTTTGCTAACCACACAAAAAATAGAAGATATGGAAGTTATAAATGGTTATCCAAAACCGCCTCAAATAGATAATCATAAGCAGGAGGACACCCGGGCCGTTCTCCGCACCAATACTGGTGAAACAGGATTCCCAAAGAACTATCCGAATACTTTTGGCCGTTCAACAGGTACTATCACTTCAAGATTGGTTCGACTTGAGAAAATAGCTGACAGAGCAGCTTCCGGGTGGGAAGCTAACCGGACTGCATTCGTTTGAAATCGCGCCCCGCCACCAGGTGCACCCAGACCTTTCATCCCAGAGGACCTACGCTCTATGATGCACAAGAAATCCGAATCTGTTCCCCACAGGAGCAAATTCGGATTTCTTTGTTTTGAATCAGATGTATCTGGTTTTGTTTTTATATTACCGTCATATTTTACAGGCAATCTGCCGGTTAGCAATACTACATATACAGCGACGGGCTGGCATGGGAAAACAGTTCGATGCCATCTTCTGTAACCACAAAAGAATCCTCGATGTTGTAGGTATGCCGCCGGGAGCTGTAGAACGGCGTTTCAAAGCACATGACCATTCCAGGCTCAAACACCCGGGTTTCCTCCGGGGAGATAAAGGGCGCTTCCTCGCCGGAAATATCGCAGCTGATAGCGTGTCCGAAATGCCCACGGACATACTCCGGCATGCCGATGGCCTGCTCTACACCATGGAAGATGTCGCACATCCGCACCCCGGGACCAATGTGCTGGATGCCCCAGGCATAGCCTTTCCAAAGCTTTGCGTAGAGATCTTCTCTCTCGGGAAGCGTGTAGTTGCCGACTGCATAGGTTCTGCCCAAATCGGATTTATAGCCGTTGGTATAGGGGCCACCGTCCAGCCGAACCAGGTCACCTCGCATCAGTGGCTTCTCCTGCGGGATCCATGCAGGTGCAATGTTGGAACCAAACGTATGGGACTGACTGATGGCCGTTAAGTCCGGTGCCAGTTCCAGGCAGGCCCGGTGAAAATAGGTGTGAATATCCGCATAGGTCATTCCGGGCACCGTAGCCTTCATGGTCTTGTACATCGCCTGCTCCGCCATTTGGGCATTGTGTCGAAGGACCCGGATCTCCCAGGGGGTCTTGATCACCCTGGCCTCGGAGAGGATTTTGCTGCAATCCTTCACGTGTTCCGCACCGAAGGTCTCCCGCAGGAAGCAGCCGGCATCATAGGTGATCCATTTGCTCTGCACGCCAATATTGACATTTCCGTTCCCTCTTGGAATAAATTCCGCAGCCATTCGGAAGGTCCGATTCAGGTCCGGCTGAACCTCTTTTTTCATTCCCGCAAAGGCATAGTCCTCAATGTAGATCCATACAGGGTATGCCTCAATGTGAATAGATGGGTCGCAGACATCCTGTGCGGCCATTTTCTCAAACTCGCTGCAAACGAGTGTCACCTGACCATCTGCTGTAACAACACTTGCTGCGTTCCCGGTTTTGCCGGAACGGTAAAGGCTTCGGACTGCAAACCCGGTACTATAAAAAACGCCGTCCGCAGAGGTCAGGATCAGCGCATCCAAATTGTGTTTGCGCATCTGCTCTGTAATTTTGCCAATCATCAGCTTTTGTTCTCTGCCTTGTATCATCATGCAGGCCTCCATTTGTTAATTTTAGAATTGATGTCCATCCGATTTGCATCCAATAGACAGAACATGGGCGGGAAACCGTTTTTCCTGCGTAACAAATTTCCCGCCCTTCTCACACAGACTCTGCTCCGGGCTTATTTGGCAAGTCCGATCTCTTTGTAGTACCGCTCCGCACCGGGGTGGAAGGGCAGCAGTTGATTCTCCATGACCTTCTGTCCCACCTCGCCTGCCTGGGGATGGGCGGCCTGCAGGGTATCGTTGTTCTCGCCGATGGTTTTCACCAAATCATAAATCATCTGTTCATCCGCATCTGCTGTGCAGACATAAACATTGTGTACGCCAACGGTGTTTGCATCAAAGTCCGAATTGTACTTATCCATGGTGATGGTATACTTCTGGAAACAGGGATTCAATTCTGTCATTTTCTCGATGATCTCATCATTCATTGTCAGAATGTTCAACCCTACCGACAGTGCTGTATCCTGAATGCTGGTATTGGGCGTGGAGGCCACGTGTACGCCGTAGTCCAGAGTTCCGTCCTGAATGGCAATCAGCAGATCCTTGATGCCCATGACCTCAACTTTGGCAAAGTCACTCTCCTCCAGACCGTATGCCTGCAGCAGATACTTCCAGTAGTAGTTTGCCATGGTGCCCGAAGCAACGCCTACACGCTTGCCCTTCAGGTCCGGCAATTCTCTGGCTCCGGTGCTCTTGGGGCTGAACTGAGTAATGCTGGTAAGATAGCTGTTGGTGACATAGTACAGCGCATCCTTCGCCTGGGCGTTTCCCTCCCATTTCCGCTCCATCCGGTTGCAGGCCAGCGCATCATCCAGCATACAGGAAGCCAGCTGTGCATCACCGGACAGCAGCATATTGATGTTTTCTGCACCGCCGGTGGTGATTTCCGGAACAATGGTATATTCCGGATACGCCTTCGACAAAAGCGAGCCCACCGTGCTGACAGTAATGAAACCAACACCCGTGGAGGTCCCGGTTGCCACATGGATGTCCTGCGGAGTGCGCGCAACCGAATCACCGGTCTGCACAGCGGCCTGCGCTGTTCCGGCGGTAGGCCCGTCGGCTTGTCCACTGCTGGAACACGCTGCGCAGGATAGCAGCATCAGTGCAATAAGCAAGAGCGCCAGTAACTTTTTCATATAAATTTCCTCCTTTATATTTCTATCGGTTTTCCGATAGGATTTCTGCCTGCACCGCCGTGCTTCTGCGGCGGAGATTAAAATAGATGTGTGCGCAAGCCATCAGGGCCAGACCGATGATGTCCGTCAGAACCGCACTGTCAATCAGCAGCACCGCAGCGACAAACAACGCCAATCTTCCAAGCCAATTCACCGGTGCGTTCCAAAGGTAGCCCTGCATGGCACAGGCCAGGCAGTAGATACCGATGACCGCCCCTACAAAAGCCCGGAATATTGCCAGCGGTGTACCATCAAACAGCAGCACATTGTTGTACACAAAGAAGAACGGCAGCAGGAAACCTGCAATGGAGAGCCGAAAAGCCTGGAATCCGCAGCGGCTGGGGTTGCAATCCGCCAGTCCGGCTGCCGCATAGGCGGCCATTGCAACCGGAGGCGTCACATTAGAGATGATACCGTAGTAGAACACAAACAGATGCGCCGCCATGGGTTTTACACCCAACTGAATGATTGCAGGAGCCACCAGCGTTGCCAGCACCAGATAGCAGGCGGAGCTGGGAAGTCCCATACCCAAAATGATGGCAGCCAGCATGGTGATCACCAGCAAAAGCTCCAGCTTGCCCCCGGCAATGTCGACCAGAATGGAAGAAAGACGATAGGAAAGGCCTGTCCCCGTAACCGTTCCGATGATCACGCCTACCACTGCGCATGCAATGGCCACCGTGCAGCAGCCCCGGCCTGCGGAATAGAGAAACTGTACCAGCTTTTCACGGTTCAATCTGGTTTCCTTGCTCACAAAGCTCAGCGCCAGTGTAAACAGGAAGGTATAAACGCCGGAACGGGTAATGGTAAAGTTCAGCGGACCGATCATCAAAATCAAAACCAGCATGGGGGTAAATTTCCAGATGCCCCGGATGGTCTTTCTTATGGGTGGGAGCTCTGAGCGCTTCATTCCCACCAGGCCATGGCTCAGTGCATACAGATCCACTGCGATCAGCAGTGCCACATAGAAAAGGATCGCCGGAATAATGGCCGCCTTCACCACATCCCAGTACCGCACACCCAGGATTTCCGCCACTAAAAACGCTGCGGCGCCCATGATCGGCGGCATGATCTGTCCGCCGGTAGAGGCTGTTGCCTCCACAGCTCCGGCAAACTCCGCATCATATCCAATGCGCTTCATCAGAGGAATGGTAAATGTTCCCGTTCCAATTACGTTGGCACAGGCCGAACCGGAAATGGAGCCAAACAGTGCCGAAGCAACCACCGCCACCTTTGCGGGGCCGCCCCGAAAGATGCCAAACACCGAAGATGCCAACTCCGTGATATAGTCACCCACACCAGTCACAGCAAACAGCGCTCCCAGGATAATGAACACACAGATGAATGTAGCAGCCGAGTTCAACGGAGAACCGAAAATACCCTCTGAGGTATAACAGATTAGATGAATGAATCGTGTAAACTTCATGCCGCCGTGGCGGAAAATCATTGGGAAGTACTTTCCGAAAAACGCATAGAAGATGAAAAAGCTAACAACGATTGCCAACACTGGTCCAACCTTCCGCCATGTTGCAACCAGTAGAATTCCGATGAGCAGCACGCCGAAGACACTCATGGCCAGCGTATGCGTTGTGCTGTCAATGGCCAGAGCCTTGGAAAGAGATGTGATGTAAACAGTCACAATGCATCCCACGACCATCAGCGCCAAGTCCAGAACACGCAAAATCTTTTTGTCGTGATCGTTGTTATAAAGGCCAATAAACAAAATTGCGATCACAAATGTCAGATGAATGGATTTCTGCGCAATGCCGGATATTGCACCGAAAAACGCAGTGTACATCTGAAACAGTACAAACAAGACGCACAGTACAAGTTCCAGACGTTTGATGACTTTTGACATGAATACTCCTCCTTCTTGTTCTGAAGGCACCTACCAACGCAGTGCCCTGTCTCCCACGTTCCACGCTTTGCACAAATGAATAAGAAATTATTTTTTTCTCTCGCTAATTTGTGCATTTTTATGATACATGATGTCAAAACATAAGTCAAACAAGAATAAAAAATGTTATTCATAAGCACTGCTAATGGTTACATCTGTTTTAATTCCTCTTATCCACAGCCTTGCATCTCAGAAATTTTTCTGCTACAATCATTGTACAAACGGCCCCTGCTGTTTGATCGATCAGGAAGGTGTGACGCTCTTGAACATCAAAGATATGGAATTCATCATTGCCGTGATGGACGAAGGGAACATTACCCGGGCCGCAAAAAAGCTCTTTGTCACCCAGTCTGCGCTGAGCCAGTGCATCCAGCGTGTTGAATCCGAGCTGAATACCACTTTGTTTAATCGAACCAAGAACGGCATCGAACTGACCAACTCCGGTCAGACGTTCTTTACTTATGCCGATCGGATCTGCAAGAACTACCAGGACCTGGGAACCACACTGGCGGACATCTCAAATCTGAAAACCGGTTATCTGACAGTGGGTATTCCGGCACTGATGAATGGCTATATACTGCCCAAGGGATATATGAGCTACCGGGAGAAATACCCCAATATACGGGTCGACCTTTTTGAATCAGATTCTTCTCATCTGGAAACCATGCTTCTACGGGGAAAAATCGATTTGGCCATCATGTCGCTGCCTGTCGATGCCTCTCTTGTTTCCTATCCCATGCTTTCCTCCGAAATGCAGATCTGTGCCCCGGAATGGTTTGAGCCGGGGGATGCACTGATCGACCCTGAGCACCGTATTCTGGATATTCGCAAGCTGGAAAACCAGCCCTTTATATTTCCACGCCAACATCAGAAGCTCCACAAGGTCACAGAACGGATCCTGAAAAAGGCCGGGATCACTGTCCAGAACGTTTTGAACACCCGCAGTTCCACAGGAGCCTTGCTCTATAGTTCTCTGGGCCTTGGATTTACCATTCAGCCCGCCATATCCATTCAGTTTTATCTGCCCACACTGCACGAAAAAGCGAATATCTACCGTATTGCCCCCCAGTATAACGAAAACTGGAATATTGTACTGGCCCGCAGTCGGAACAGTTACTTTTCAAAAGCGGCCCAGTCCTTTATTGAGACCATGCAGGAGTACTATGCCCAGGAAAACATCGGCTGAGTATCCGCCAGTTTCGCTGCCCTTTGCGGCGTTCCAAAAAAATGCCGCCGCCAGCCTCTGTTGCGGCAGGGCTGGCGGCGGTTTAAGAAAAGGAACAGAATGAGCTGTTTAGTGGCTGCGGTAGTAGTTGATCAGGCAGCCGTCGGCGATGGTCTGGCGCTCAGCCTCGGTAAGGAAGCCGGTGGAGACCTGGAACCTGGTAACGGTTTCATCGGGCTTTACCGCATAGGCATCGAACAGAGCATCATTGGCTAAAATATGGCTGCGGACACCGGGGATGAACACATAGTCCCCCAGTTCCAGAAGCTCCGGTTTTTCTACCAGGAAGGGGATCATGCCCCAGTTGATGCAGTTGGAGCGGTAGCGCTTGGTCGCATAGGCCCGGGCAAAGTTGGCTGATGCGCCCATGACCCGCTGGCACGAGGCCGCCTGCTCCCGGGCAGAACCGTCACCGGGGCTGTTGGCATAGATGGCAGATCCCAAATCCGTAGCCTGGGGGTCATTTTCGAGTCCGGCCCTGGTCAGTGCCTCATATATGTGCAGAACCTCCTGAGGCAAGGGCTTTCCTGCCTGACGGTCTCGCTCGAACTGCCGGATTTGCTTGCTCTGAGGCACAAAGTTGGGATCCCGGCGATAGAGCGCAAAGGAGCTGAGGCGTTCCGGGTTGGAGCGGTAGGAGGAAGTCTCCCCGGATGGGATCAATTCATCCGTAGTGGTAACAGGGTCCGTGATGTAGGAGCAGATCTTCACCAGAAGATCGGAGGTCAGTTCCGGCATCTCAGGCCAGTCCTTGATGTTGGGACCGTAGACCAGTGCCGTCTCCGGTTTCTTATGGCCAAAACCATTGTATACGCGCTTTCCGTAGACGGAAGGGTCGTAATGATACTCGGGGCATGTGTAGTCCACGTCCAGGTCACTGGCCGCAGTCAGTCTGCCGCCGTGGATGGCAGTGGCGGCCACACTGCGGGAATCCATCAGTGCCACCGCCGCCATCTGGCCTTCACCGGGCTTGGAACCCTCCCGGTTTGGGAAGTTCCGGGTGGTGTGCCGGATAGAGAACTCGTTGTTGGCCGGACAGTCTCCCGCACCAAAGCAGGGCCCGCAGAAGCACTCCCTGATGATTGCTCCCGCCGCCAGCAAATCGGCCATGATGCCGTTGCGCACCAATTCCAGATTCGTGGGCATGGAACCAGGGTAAATATTCAGCGTGAAGGGGCCATTGCCGATATTTTTTCCTCGCAGAATGCTGGCAGCAGCGCAAATACCGTCATAGGTTCCACCGCTGCAGCCGGCGATCTCCCCCTGCTGTACCCAGACCCCACCGTTGCGGAATTTGCTGACCAAATCCATTTTGGCGCCCTTGATCTGCTTATTGGCCTGTTCCTGCACCTGGTGCAGAATGTCTGCTGCGTTCTCCTGGAGCTCGTGGATGGTATATACATTGCTGGGATGCATGGGCATTGCAATGGAGCACTCTACCGTAGACATGTCCACATACACGCATCCGTCATAATAGGCAAGCTGTCCCGGCTGTAGATAGCGAAAATCCTGGGGACGGCCATGAACCGTATAGTAGCCCTTGATCTCGTCGTCTGTGACCCAGATAGAGGACCAGCAGGTGGTCTCCGTGGTCATAACATCTATGGCGTTCCGAAATTCGGCACGGAGTTTCGACACACCGGGGCCGACAAACTCCATGACCTTGTTCTTTACATAGCCGCTTTTATACACTGCCCCCACAATAGTCAAAGCAATATCCTGCGGCCCCACTCCGGGCCGGGGCTCGCCGTCCAGATAAATGGCGACGGTCTCAGGGCGCTTGAAATCATAGGTCCGGCACAGCAGCTGTTTTGCCAGTTCGCCGCCGCCTTCGCCTACGCCCATGCAGCCCAGCGCACCGTAGCGGGTGTGGGAATCGGAGCCCAGAATCATTTTGCCGCAACCGGCCATGGTCTCTCGGTTGTAGCTGTGCAGATTTGCCATATTGGCGGGCACATAAATTCCGCCGTACTTCACTGCGGCAGACAGCGCAAACTTGTGGTCGTCCTCATTAATGGTACCGCCTACAGCACATAGAGAATTGTGGCAGTTTGTCAGCACGTAGGGCATGGGAAACTCCGTCATGCCAGAGGCCCGGGCGGTCTGGATGATCCCCACATAGGTAATGTCATGGCTGGTCATGGAGTCGTATTTCAGGTGCAGATTCTCCATATCACCGCCCACATTGTGTGCCTTCAGAATGCTGTAGGCCATGGTTTCCTGGGCATCCCGGGCGGGATCCCACTGTTTTCCGGTTTTGTACAGCAGTTCTTTGGCATCCTGCACCAGATCCGTTCCATTTACCAGGTAAACACCGGTGTCATATAATTTGATCATTTTTACCCCTTTCTTACAGCTCGGCGGTGGCTTCGATTCCCTCCTGTACCACTCCGAAAACAAAAAGCCGTCAGGATCATTGCGTCCGGTCCTTTCGGATAAATCAAAAGCGCTTGCTATACTGCTCGTATATCCTGTCCAGCCCCAGCTTCAGGGTCGCTCTGGGGCAGCCGATGTTCAGGCGGATGAAGTTCTTTCCTTCTGCGCCGAAGCCGTCGCCCCGGCTGACAGCGACCTTGCAGTCCTGAATGATGAACCTGGCCAAATCGTCGCCGCTGATCCCCAACGCCGTGCAGTCCAGCCACATCAGATATGTGGCCTCCGGCTCTACCAGCTTGATTTTAGGCATTTTTTCTTCCAGATATTCCCGCAGAAAATCCACATTTCCTTGCAGATATTCCAGCTGCTGTTCCAGATAGTCGTCACACTGGGTGTAAGCTGCCACCAATGCGGGTACCGCAAAGATGTTCTGCTGGATACTGCGGTTCATTTTGAAGCGGTCGTTCAGCATGGCCCGCAGCTTGGGATCCGGCACCACAATGGCAGAGCCCCGCAAACCTGCAATGTTGAAGGTTTTGGAGGGTGCATAGCAGGTGATCACGTTGTTTCGGACCTGTTCGCTGCCCAGCATCCCCATGGGCACGTGCTTGAAGCCCTTGAGGATCAGGTCGGAGTGGATCTCATCACAAATCACCACCACGTGGTTTTCATAGCAAATCTCAGCGACTTTCTGCAATTCCTCCGCCGTCCATACCCGGCCCACGGGGTTATGGGGGCTGCACATGATCATCAGCTTGGCTCTGGGGTCTTGTGCCCGGCGGCGCAGATCCTCAAAATCAATGGAGTATCTGCCATTCTCGTAAATCAGGCTGCAGTCACTGATCTGCCGTTTGTTGTCCGCAATGGCAAAACCGAAAGGATGGTAAACGGGGCGGCAAATAATGACCTGATCCCCTTCCTCCGTCAATGCCTGCACCATTGTATTGAACACCGGCACAATACCGGTGGCAAACACCAGCCACTCCGGCTTCAACTCCCAGCCGTGGCGGCGTTTGATAAAGCTGCAAGTCGCCGCTTGAAAGTCCGGGGTCACAAATGGATAGCCGTACACCGGATGCTGCGCCCGGGCGATCACCGCATCCACCACAGGCTGGGGGCAGCGGAAATCTGTATCTGCCACCCACATAGGCAATGCATCCGGGTTGCCTACCCGAGGGCCCACATTATCCCACTTGGAGCTGGCTGTATTGTGGCGGTCAATGATCTCATCAAAATCGTAGTGCATTAGATAACCTCCTCCTTTATGGAAACTCTGAATAAATCGTCGGCGGCTGGACAGCGGATCTTTTGTCCCCATGCTGCGGTTCTAAAAGTGGGAAATATAGCGCAGCCGCTGCCAGCTCTTGCCGATTTAATCATAGCTTCCTTAGCTTTCTTCTGTCTGCATTATAGCCGTAATGAACGTACACTTCCAATACCTTAATCTCACTTCTTCCATAGGTAAAATGCACGGACTTTTGAGAATTTCCTTGCATTTTGCGATGGCGAATGGTATCTTATTGAGAAAAGATGCCTGCAAATTCGTAAATAGTCCAGATTTTTATATATCAAATAAGGAGGGCAATTTTTGTGAAAAGCAGTGAAAGACTGTATGTCGCCACCATTGCGGAGTGCGGAAACATTACAAAAGCCGCCGAAAAGCTGTATATGGCCCAGCCCTCTCTGACCCAGTCCCTGCACCGGATCGAACGCACCTACGGCGTTTCCTTCTTCCATCGCAGCCGCAGCGGCCTGAGACTGACGGATGAGGGCCAACTTTTCCTGGATGCTGCCGCCAAAATTGAAAATATCTATGGGCTGATGGAAAGTGAGCTGTGTAACCTAACCAGTACCCGCACCGGCAGCTTAAAGCTTGGCACCACCGTTTTCCTGGGGGGCATTTTGGTGCCCAAAATCATGCGGCGCTTTCAGGACCGTTACCCCAATGTGGATTTGGATATGATCGAGTACTCCTCCACCCAGTTAGAGCAGCTGCTGGCAGAAAAAAAGATGGACATTGCACTGATGCACCGGCCGTTTTACAAGTATGACCTGGAATACCAGTCCCTGTACCATGAGGAATTTCTGCTGGCCGTTCCCACACCTCCCGGAGAAGCAATCCCTGAAAAGCTTTGTGTAAAAAAGCTGCCAGTGATCACAGCCAGCCAGATGCGCAAATATTCCTTTATAATGATGAACGTCAACCAGCGCATTCGGCAGGTTGCGGATAACATCTGCACCGCTGCCTGCGTAGAACCGAGAATCATCTTTCATACCAGCAGTTTTCTTACCGCCCTTTCCATGGTACACAACGGTTTTGGCGCAGCCTTTGTGCCCAAAAGCTTTGCAAACTTCTACTGGGAGCACCAGCCTGTGTGCTACTATCGCTTCCCGGAGAGCTGGAAAGCGGAATGGGAGCTGGTGGCCGCCCATCGTCAGAATTTCACCCTGAGCAAGGATCTGCTGGGACTGATCCAGGTCCTGCAGGAAACCATTGCGGATATGCCGGAGGTGTTTTGCGTTTGAATACCACAAGCTTGCGTTATTTCAGTGAATACATCGCCCAGGGTTCCGCTCAGAAAGCGGCAGACAACCTGGGGATCAGCCGCTCCGCCATTACCCGAAATATGAAAGCACTGGAAAATTCCCTGGGCGTGCCCCTGCTGATGTCCACCGTCAACGGCGTTGCCCCCACGGAGGCAGGACTGTTGGTCTTGCAGCGGGCCAGGGAGATCATCAAAATCGAAGACGATTTGCGCTTTGACTTCTCTGACAGCCAAGACTACTGCGGACAGATCATCGTGGGCATGGGCGGGATGCGTGCCCAGTGTCTTCTGCCTGCCATTCTCCCGGAATTCCGGAAAAAATACCCCAATGTAGATGTGCAAATTCAGGACCTGCGCTCCTATGATGACCGGGTCGCCGCCCTGCTGAACCACAGAATGGATTTTCTCGTAACCGGCAACAGTCTCCCGGCAGACGGCATTCTCTTTGAGCCCTTCATGCAGGAGGAGCTGGTGTGTGTCGCACCTATGGACGATCCCTTCGTTTTGAAACATTCCTACGTCAAAAACCGCCGGCGGTACATCCGTTTGCAGGAGTTCAAGGATAAGCCCTTTATTCTTGGCTACCCGAACATGAAAAGCCGGACGGTCAGCAACCAGGTTTTCCAGGTTCTGGGCTTGAAGCCCAAAGTGATCATGCAGACTCAGAACAGCTACACCGCCTCCATCCTGGCCTACCACGGTCTGGGGTATGCGCTGGTCCCTCTGAATCTGTCCAAAATGGAGGGCGGCGCAGATTTCCCCGTATACCATCTGGAAGAAAATCTCCAGACCAGCTGGCCCGTGGGCATCGCCAGTCTGAAGCAAACCGGCCTTTCCCGGGCGGCGGAACAGCTGAAAAAAGCGATCATGGAAACCCGGCTTCCCACCGTCGATTCGGGTGATCTCTGACATCCACCCCCATCCGGTCAAGCCCCGATTTCTTTCACCGAACAGGCCTTTCACAAAAAGCCTGAGGAAAACTTCAAACCATTCAGCGGCAGAAGCCACGAGCCATTCGTGATTTCTGCCGCCGTTTTTTATGCTTAAGGGGAGGATCACTTGCAAAGCTTTCATTTTTTTGCGGTCTTTTTCTGCCCCTGTGCAAAAATACAATTGAAATCAGCAAAAAGAATATTGGACTTCCGGAGCCGGATATTATACGCTCAAGAAAAAAGGATAGGAGATGTATGCAATGGACGGACCGTCCGAAAAAAGCATTGCCCAGCAGATCGCCTCATTTGCACTTTCCATGCCCTTGGAAAACGTGCCTCAGGAGGTCATTACCCACGGAAAAATGCTGCTGGCCGACACCTTTGGTGTTGCCATGTCCTGTCAGGATATGGCACACGCAGCCACCATCCGCAAAACCGTGGAAGCCATGGGTTCTGCGCCCCAGAGCACCCTGTGGGGAACCTGTGAGAAAGCATCCATGGCCGATGCGGTGCTGTATAACGCCGCTCTGATCCACGGTGCCGACTACGATGATACCCATGTTGCCTCCATCGTCCACCCCAGTGCCGCCGTGGTCAGCACCGCTCTGACCGTAGGTGAATACTGCGGAGCCACCGGCAGGCAGATGCTGGAGGCCATCATCATCGGCTGGGAGATCATTGTTCGCCTGGGGCTGGCCGCCAAAGGTCGGTTCCACGATGTGGGCTTCCACGGAACGGGCATTGTTTCCCCCTTTGCCGCCGCCTGCGTAGCGGCACGGCTTCTGGGGGACAGCCAACAAACTCTGGAAAATGCCCTGGGTATCTGCGGCAGTCAGGCCGCTGCTTTGCAGCAGTTCCTGAAAGACGGAAGCTGGACCAAAAAAATCCACCCCGGCTGGGCTGCCCACAGCGCCATCTATGCGCTGACCATGGCCCGGAACGGACTCACCGGCCCCAAACAGGTCTTTGAGGGGGTATTTGGCATGTGGATGACCCACTGCGGCGGCATCGACGGCCTGCAGGAAGAAATGTCCGATCTGGGCCGTGTCTGGCACACCGCAGAAATCACCGTCAAGCTCTACCCCGTGTGCCATATGACCCATTCCTTCATCGACTGCATGTTAAAGCTGATGTGCCGGGAACACTTTACGGCCGATGATATTGAAAGTGCCCAGTGCCGCATTGAAAGTCGATGCTACCCCATTGTCTGTACCCCCAGGGAGGCAAAAATTCGCCCCAATACAGACTATATGATGCGCTTCAGTCTGCCCTATGTGGTGGCCATGGCCGCCGAAAAGCACCGGGTCAGTCCCAGGGAAATCGACCTCAAATACGCCTCCGACCCGAAAATTCAGAACCTGATGGACCGCATTACCTGTGTAGACGACAACTCCAAGCGCAACCCCGGCTATTTCCCCGGCTATCTCACCGTTACCCTGAAAGACGGACGCAGGCTCACGATGGACCAGCGTTACGAAATGGGAACTGCCCAGAATCCTCTGAACATGGAGGCCGTCAGCCGGAAATTCTCCGACAATCTGGAGCCATTCTATTCCAAAGCGCAAATCAATCGGATACTGGAAAGCATCAACTCTTTTGAACAGCTGCCCGATGCCCACAGCTTTCTCAAATTACTTGTAAGAGCATGAACCATTACGAAGAAAGAAGGTACTATTATGGCACAAACCCTGGTTGAGAAAATTATCAGTAAAAATGTTGGTCACCCCGTAAAGGCCGGTGACACCGTTGTGGTCAACGTAGATTTCGCCGGCTTACACGACGGCTCCGGCCCCCTGCTGGTGCGGCTGATGCAGGAGCGTGGCTATGACAAAGAGCCGGTATTTGACCCCCAGCGCATGCTGTTTGCCAATGAGTTCGGTCCTGAGTCCACCCGTGAAGTGGCCAACGAGCACGCTCTGTGCCGGAAATACGCCCATGCACACGGCTGCCATTGGGAGGAAAGCGGCACCGGCCATGTCCACGCCCATATCTACGAGCAGTTTCTCAAGTGTGGTAGTGTCTGTATTGTTGGAGACAGCCACACCACTGTTCACGGTGCTTTTGGCACCTTTGCCACCGGCTGCGGTTCCACCGATATGGTTGCAGTTACCCGCTTCGGTCAGACCTGGATCAAGGTACCCGAAACCTGGCGCATCAACGTCAATGGCAAACTGCCAGTGGGTGTCGGTGCCAAGGACATTATGTTGAAAGTCGCCAGCATCATCAAGTCTGACCAGGCCATTTACAAGTCCCTGGAATTCTGCGGCAGCACCATCCGTGATCTGTCCATGGAGGGGCGCATCACCATCGCCAGTATGGGCGTAGACGTAGGCGCAAAAAATCTGATCATGGAAACCGACGAACACACCCGGGCATACCTGGCCCAGTTTGGCCGGGAGACGGACTATCTGGAAGTAAAAGCCGACGAGAATGCCCACTTTGAACGGGTCATCGACATTGATGCCACCAAGCTGGAACCGCTGGTCTCCAAGCCCCACTATGTAGAAAACGTGGATCTGGCCAGAAACTGCAACGATGTCCATGTGGATATGATCTACATCGGCAGCTGCACCAATGGCCGTGTAGAAGACATGCATGTGGCAGCAGACATCCTGCGGGGCAAACACGTGGCCAAGGGTACCCGTCTGCTGGTGATCCCCAACTCCAATTACGTGTTCCAGACCTGCATGCGTGACGGTACGCTGCTGGCACTGGCTGAGGCCGGGGCGGTCATCGAAGGCCCCAACTGCGGCCCCTGCATGGGTGTCCATCAGGGCATTCCCGCCGACAACGAGGTGGTCATTGCCACCCAGAACCGGAACTTCAAGGGCCGCATGGGCAACCCCACCGCCCAGATCTACCTGTCCGGCCCTGCTGTGGCCGCTGCCTCCGCTCTGACCGGTTACATCACCGACCCCCGGGACCTGAAAAATTGATCCGGCAGGATGTTTTGAAAAGGAGAATGTGATTATGATTCGTGACTCTATTCATGGTAAAGCCTGGAAAGTTGGCTGCAACGTCAGCACCGACTCCATTGCCCCCGGCCGTCTGATCTCTCTGCGTGCCAACCCCACCGAGTATGCCAAGCATGTTCTGGAGGACTGCCGCCCCGATTTCGCCCCCAATGTCCGGAAGGACGATTTCATTGTGGCCGACCGCAACTTCGGCTGCGGCTCCAGCCGGGAGATCGCACCCATCATCATCAAGCTGGCCGGTGTCGGTGCGGTGCTGTCCAAATCCTTTGGACGCATTTTTTACCGCAATGCCATCAACAACGGTATGCTGCTGATCGAATGCGATACGGACCGGATCGATGAGGGGGATATTCTGAATATCGACGTAAAGAACCGCATCATTTATAAAGAAAACGACCCCAACTTCAAAATGCCCTTTGTGCTCAGCGACAAAGAGGTCAAAATCATCAGCGAGGGCGGTCTGCTGAACTACATTGAGAAGTACCATTCTCTGGAAATCTGAGCCTATGGCCAAGGAAACGGAAATTTTAGCCCGGTTCGTCCAGGATTTTTCACTGGATCAGCTGGACGGGAAAACCATGCATCTGGTGCGCTACTGCATTCTGGACACCATCGGAAGTGCCCTGGGTGCCGCCGACTCCAAAGAGATCCAATCCATTCTGAAAACCTGGCAGCAGTGGAGCGGCCTGGGTGAAAATCATCGCAGTGCCTGGGCCTGGGGGCAAAACTGTAAAACAAATCTTCTGACGGCGGTGCTGGTCAATGGCCTGATGTGCCACGAGTTGGAGCTGGACGATGTACACACCGCCTCTAAATCCCACATCGGCGCCGTCGTCATCCCCGCCGCCTGGGCCGTGGCCGAGACCATCGGCGCCACAGGCCGGGAGCTGACAGAGGCTGTCGTCGTGGGTTATGAGGTCATGGGCCGGGTCGGCATGGGCATGGATGTGGCCAGCAACCGCAAGCGTGGCTGGCATACCACCGGTATCATCGGCACCTTTGGAGCGGCTGCCGCCGCTGCCCGTCTGCTGCACCTGACGATTCCCCAGACCGTCAGTGCTCTGGGCATGGCCGGTACCCAGTCCAGCGGACTGTGGGCCTTTCTGGCAGAGGGCTCTACCTGTAAAAAACTGCATCCCGCCCGGGCTGCGGTCAACGGTGTCTGCGCTGCCCTGCTGGCCCTCAGCGGCATGACAGGCCCCACCCATATTCTGGATGCCGCCGACGGAGGGCTCTATCAGGCAGTCAGTGATTCCTTTGACATGCACCGCATCACATCCGGCCTGGGCCAGGACTTTGTGATCACCAGAATGGACAAGAAACCATACCCCTGCTGTCGTACCACCCACCACGCCATTGATGCCGCTCTGCAGCTCCAAGGCAAACATTTCTTCCGTCCGGAGGACATAGCGGGCATTCTGGTGGAAACCTATGACGTAGGTGTCCTGCAATGCGGTTTTGAAAAATATCCCCAGTCTCCGGTGGAGGCCAAATTCAGCATTGCTTTCACCTGTGCCGTCGCCTTTGTCTATGGCAGCGTGACCGTCGGGGCATTCTGCCAGGAAGTTCTGGAAAACCCCCAGGTAAAGCGTATCGCCAAAGCTACCAAAGTGATCAGCAGTGACCTCTTTACCCAGCGTTACCCGAAGCGCTGGGGCAGCCGCATGACCGTCACCACCGCAGACGGACGGCAGTATGTCTGTCAGATCGATGATATGAGCGGCAGTGTCGCAGTCCCCCTGTCCGAAAAACAGGAGCAAGACAAGTTCCGCAGTCTGGCAGAGTCAAAATTGGGCCAGTCTGCGCAGCCACTCATGGAGCAGCTGCTGCAAATTGAACGTCTGCCCGCCCTGCCGAAAATCTGATTTGGCCAGACATTGTCCCCGGGAGCAACACTTTTCTCATCCTACAATGCATCCTGAAAGGATGCATTGTAAAAAAGCCAGAAACCACACCAGCCACCCGAAAAAGGGGCCGGTGTGGTTTTTTGCGCCTATCGGGCGCAAAAAAGGGCCGTTGCAAAAAATGATTTTTGCAGCGGCCCCAGTGATTTCCTCCATCACTCCCGGAAAATGTCCGTCAGGATCTCCGTACATTGTTTGCACCCGTCGGAAAAGTAAGTACCCTTTTTGTAGATGATACAGACTTTCCACCCCGGGTCGTAGATATCCTCAATGTAGTAGTAGTTTGCCCCTTCCTGCATCGTGGAGAATTTCAGATAGTGTTCCGGAAACAACGCACAGCCCAGTCCAGCCCCAGCCACCGTGATCTTTGCCTGCACATTTTTGGTGACGAATATATTTTTCGGCGTGATCCCTGCCTTTTTGAAAGCCATATCCGAGGCTTGCCGCACATGCTGCCCGGGAGCACTGGTTATGAAAGGCTGACGGTCCAGCTGCCGGAAGTCAATGAAAGGCCGGTTTATTCCGGGCTTTGAGTAGGCAGAATAATTGATGGGATGGTCTTTCGGCACCGAAAGCACCAACTTCTCCGAGAACAACTCTATAATATGAAACGATTCCTGCCGCTCAATAAACGCAGGGACCAACGCCAGATCCAATTCCCCAGATAGCAGCATGGCCTCCAGCTCTCCTGTGGAGCCCTCCATAGGAATCAGCTGCATCCAGGGGTATTTCTCCCGACAGATGGTAAAGAGTCGGGGGAAAATATAGCTAATGAGGTTGAAGGGCATGCCAATTACGACCTTATTCTTGCCCACACTGCCCTGTCGCTGATCCTCAATTTCATTTTCTACATCCCGACAGATTTTCAGAATGTTTTTCCCCGCTTCAATGAAACGCTTCCCTGCATAGGTTGCCACCAGGCGGTTGTTCTGTCTGGAAAACAGTTTGGCACCTAATTCCTGCTCGATTTTTTTCAGTGTCATGCTCAGTGCGGGCTGAGAAATATAGAGTCTCTGGGCTGCCCGGGTAAGATTTCCTTCTTCCTGAATGGCCAAAATCGCCTGGATTTCCTTAACACTGATGTCCATATGCTACACCTCCTCCATTTTCTTCTTTTTATAAGTAAAACGAATGAAAATCAAAATTTTTATATATTGGACAAATATAGTATATAATGTTTATAATGTAATTGCAATAGGGAACGGAAATTTTGGTAATTTCACCCGTGCAAAAAGAAAAAAATTTTCAGGAGGAACCAACAAAATGAAAAGAATGCTTCCATTCGTCTTGACCCTGTGTATGCTTTTTGTCCTGTGTGCATGCGGTCAAACCACAGGAACCACCCCCGCCGCAACCACCGCCGCAGTTGGTACGTCCGCAGCCCCTGCTGAAACTGTTGCCTCCGAAGGCAGCACTGCGGAGCTGAATTATCCCACCAAGGACATTACCGTGATCGTCCCCTTCAATGCCGGCGGAAATGCTGATTTGTCCATGCGTGCCCTGGTCAATGCCGCAAACGACGGCAACTTTTTCGGTGGGCACACTTTGATCGTTGAGAATGTAGGCGGCGGCGGTGCTGTTATCGGCCAAACACAAGCCTTCCAGGCTCCCAAAGACGGCTACACGCTAATGCTCTATACGTCTTCTGTCATCAACAATGACATCTTCAACGAAACGGAATACCGCTACAACGACTTTATTCCCATCGCAGGTTACAATCCCGACCCGGAAGTCATCTACTGCCCCGCAAATGCTCCCTACAACACCTTTGAGGAGTTCATCGATTGGGCCAAAGCGCAGGATATCGTTCTCGCTGCTACCCCCGGTCATACCACCGGCCACCACATCCGCCTGATGAATCTGGCCGAGGACTACGGTCTGAACTTTGAGTATATCCACACCGACTCTGCTTCCGAGCAGCTGCTCCAGGTCATGGGCGGCCAGGTAGACGTCTCCATGAACACTGTCGGTGCCACCAAGAGTGCTTGGGAGGACGGCACCGTGAAGATCCTGGCCGTAGCTACCAAAGAACGCTGGGCCGGCATGGAGGATATTCCCACTTTCAAAGAATGTGGCTATGATCTGGTTGATGGCGCAGACCGTGGCATCTGTGTGGTCAAGGGTGTAGACGATTCTATCTACCAATATCTGGTCGCCGAGTTCAAAAAGGTCATCGAATCCGATTCTTTCAAAGCCAACATGGAGACCATCAACGGTGTCGGCATGTACAAATCCCCCGAGGAGTACCAGTCTTATATGGACAACACCTACAATTCCATCAAGAATATCCTGCCCAAGTTGGAGGATGCCGCCAGCAAGAGCTGATATGCCGGAAAAACGTGGATGCAGGATCTGCCTGATCCTGCATCCACATCCTGAAAGGAGACTTCTATGTTTCAAAAAAAAGATGCGAACAAGCTCCTGGAATACCTGACATCCTTTGCGGTCATGGGTATTGGGCTGTTCGTCTTCCTAGAAGGCCGCAACTTCCGGGGCAATGATAAATATTTCCCCATGATCGTGGGCGTACTCACGTTCCTTGTCGCTATTTGGATTTTTCTGGAGGACAGCAAACAAGAGAATTCCTGCTTTGACGTTAAAAAAGTCAATTTTCTGGCAGTGGGTGTCACCTGCGCCGCACTGTTTATCTATGTTTTTCTATTCAAGGAAATCGGCTTCATTCTCTCTACATCCCTGCTGGGCATCTCGATTCTGGTAGGCATGCGTTTTCAGAACAAGCTGGGCACCGTTCTCTATCCCGTCATTATGGTGGCTGTGATTTTCGTGGTTTTCAAAGTTCTGCTGAAGGTCCCCCTGCCCACTGTCATCTTCTATAAGTAAGGAGGACTGTTACATGTCAACTCTCGCAGGACTCGGCCAGGGACTGCTCTGTGCCCTGTCTCCCATGAATCTGCTGCTGATGCTGGCAGGTACATTCCTGGGTATCACCGTTGGTGCCCTTCCCGGCCTGAACAGCTCCATTGCCATGGGTATTCTCATCCCCATGACCTACAGCATGAACCCGGCAACCGCACTGTGTATCCTTGCCGGAATTTACACAGGCTCCACCGCCGGCGGCAGTGTCACCGCCATCCTCCTGGAAATTCCCGGCACCGGCGCAGCCGTTGTCACCGCCTTTGACGGCCACCAGATGCTCAAACAGGGACGGGGCGGTCTGGCCCTGGGCCTTTCCAGTGTCAGTTCTGCCATCGGCGGCGTGATCGCCGCCCTGGTTCTGGCGTTCTTTGCGCCCTTTATCGCAGCGCAGGCTCTGAAATTCGGTGCTCCGGAATACCTGATGCTCTCTGTCATGGGCTTTGCTTCCGTTATCGGAATGAGTACCGGCCGTACCTCGAAGAATATCATGGCAATTCTGATAGGCCTGCTGATCAGCATGATCGGCATCAGCCCCCAGGGCGGTCTGAAACGCTTTACATTCGGTACTCATGCATTGTTGGAGGGCATTCCTCTGGTTCCCATGCTCATCGGTCTGTTCGGTATCAGTGCAGTCATCGATGTTATGGCAAAATCCAAACCCTTTAAGAAGGCTGCCCAGGCCGTTCAGGAGGTTCAGGAAACCCTTCACACCGTGAAAATGCAGTACCCCGACCGTAAGATGTATAAGTCGCTACTGCCCGTGTGGCTGCAATCCACTATTATCGGCAACATTGTCGGAGCCATCCCCGGTGCAGGCATGACCGTCGCCATCTTCATGGCCTATGATCAGGTCAAGCGTTCCCGCCCGGACCTGAAATTCGGTACCGGCGTACCCGAAGGCGTTGCAGCTTCGGAATGCGCCAATAACTCTGTGGTGGGTTCGTCCATGATCCCGCTGCTTGCGCTGGGTGTACCCGGAAATGCAGCCTCTGCTCTGTTTCTGGGCGCACTGATGATCCACGGCCTGCGCACCGGCCCCAAGTTCTTCGTGGAAAGTGCCGACGTGGGCTATACCCTGATCGCCGCATTCCTGCTTGCCAGTATTGCGCTGATCCCCGTGATGCATATTTTCGTCAACTATCTGGCTACCCATATTCTCCGGCTGAAAAAAGAGCCTCTGAACGCCCTCATCATCATTCTGTGTGTTACCGGCGCCTTTGCCACCGGCAATAACTACACTTATGTGACCTTCGCCGCCGTATTCGGGATCATAGGCTTTTTGCTCAAGCGCTGGGATATTCCCTTTGGTCCGCTGATCCTTGCCGTCGTACTAGGCAGTATGCTGGAAAGCTATTACATCCAGTCCACCGTTGTGCTGCGGCACAATTGGCTGAATCTGTTCAGCCGCCCGATCTCTGTAGGTCTGCTGGTGCTCAGCGTGATTTTCCTTCTGATGCCTGTGCGCAAAGCCATCCGCAACCGCCGCAGCAAACAAACCAATTAATTCTTTAGAAATGAGGACAGTACATTGAAAATTACGAAAGTTGACGTATATATGTTAGATGCCGGTGTCCAGCGTGCCAGCCGCCGTCCCATCATCGCCCGTGTTTCCACAGACGAAGGGATCTACGGAGACGGCGAGGCCGGCATTGCCCTGGGTACCGGTGCCCCGGCCGCTTTCGGGATGGTGCAGGATCTGGCCAGACTGATCATCGGCCTGGATCCCTTTGACACGGAAAAAATCTATCATCGCCTGATGAAAAGCAGTTTCTGGGGCATTGGCTCCGGGGCCATTGTCATGGCTGGTATCAGTGCTCTGGATATTGCCCTACTGGACATCAAAGGAAAGGCTCTGGGCGTTCCCGTCTATCAGCTGCTGGGCGGCAAAACCAGAGAAGAACTCCGTTGCTATGCCTCTCAGCTGCAGTTCGGCTGGTGCGACCGGATCGGCCCCTTTGGAAGAACGGAGGATTATGTAAAAATCTCCGAATACGCCCTGTCCCAGGGCTACGACTGTATCAAAGTCGACTTCACCCAGTTTGACCGGGATGCTGTTCGCCTGGGTACCCATGCGGTGGAAGGAATTCTCCCTCGCCCCATGATCAACATGATCGATGAGCGTATGGGTGCCATCCGGGACAGTCTGGGATATGACTTTGACATCATCGTTGAAAACCACTGCCGTACCGATGCCATCAGCGGTGTCCAGATCGGCGAACTGTGCGACAAGTACAAGGTTATGGCATATGAGGAGCCTGCCATGCCCCAGAATCCAGAAATGCACAAAATCATTCGTGACAAGATCCGTACTCCCATCGCCACCGGCGAACGTGTCTACGGAAGCAGAATGTATTACAGTTTTTTCAAGAATGATGCGGTTCAGCTGATTCAGCCTGACATCTGCAACTGCGGCGGATTGACGGAAGGGAAGAAAATCTGTGATATGGCTGCGGTGTTTGACGTAACCGTCCAGGCCCACTGCGCCGGTTCCCCCATCTCCACCGCTGCCGCCATTCAAATCGAGGCGGCCATCCAGAACTTCTGTATCCATGAGCACCACTTCCGCAGTACACAGCCCGCTCTGACCAAGCTGTGCAAATACGACTACCAACCCAGGAACGGCAAATACTACGTCTCCGACTTCTCCGACAAACCTGGCTTGGGTCAGGAGATGAGCGATTGGGCCATGGAAAACGCCTTGATGCATGTCACCGTAGACGAGTACTGGCGTGGCCTGTAAGCACCACTTCATATTCACCAAAGGACTTGCTGATTTTATTGATTTCCCCCCAATGCCGGGCATCTGGTATTGGGGGAATTTTCAAGAATGTTTCGTGTCATACTGTTTTAAAGCCGCAGATTTGAAAGATCACATCATGTACAAAGCCTACGAAGAAAATCATTCAGGCGATGATATTGCACCATGATAATAATACCATCCCTTATAGAATAAAAGTAACTTCTAGGTTAAATTTAGCGAAATGGTCCAGATCTGATAATCATCCAGTGTAAAGATATGACGAATAGCAAAATTACCCTTGCCAAATTTCATTACAACAATAAAAGCACTTGACAATCACGAATATATGTTCTATAATGCAAACAGGCTGAATCATCATAACTAAATATCCCCGTACTCAAATCGCGCGAGCGGAGACAATGATGTAAAATCATTGAGCTACCAAGCACCGTAAGAGGCTAATCTTCAGACAGGAGAACTCCTGCCTGTGTGGTTAGTGTCTTGCGGTGCTTTTCTGTTTTCCAGATGTGGGAATTGTGATGTGAGGCTATGCAGTTTGACAAGTTCATACCCGCCAGAGAAAGGGATACGACTTTGCGAGGATAGGAGCAAGGCAACGCTGCGGTGAAACTCCGGGGTAGGAACGGCATTGGAATAGGGCAGTATGAGAAGATACATCTGGGGAAATAGGAACAGCGTGAAAGAAATGTAATAGTTGCTAATTTTTCAATGCGACTTTTGTGGAATATCAATGGAAAATAAGTATCTTTCCCAAAAACACCCTCACAAAACCCCGTTTTGCCGCGATAGGTGAAGGGGTATTGCCCCTCCCCATGTACCTTGACAATTTTATACTCATTCATCTGATACATTCTCCCCCACCAGAGCCGGGAGGCCGTGCGCCATGACCAATTTATGGGAGCGACAACCACGGGCCTCAAATGTCGGCTAGCAACCGGCAAGGCGACGACGGTGGGGACAGGACAATGATACTTCTCGAAAGAGCTGGGCGGAAGCGCAGGGGTGGGACTCCCATGGACCCGATTTGCTGTCGGGCGTCAGATGAATCCAAAGCGCACGGGGGCGAGGGCGAATAGGTGCGTAAAAATCTTAATTCTGAAAGGAACGAACAAATGAAAAACAAAAGTTGAGCAGGGAGAGATTCCTTCATGGGCAGATTCCGGCTGATGCTTCGAGAGAAACTGAAAGGGTTGGGAAATGCAGTCCCTTTTCAGCCTGTTTCGGAGCCGTCCCAGCAGTCACAGGAAAGCACCGAGCAAACGCTGGTGCTTTGGACGCTTTCGACGGCATGGAACGAGAAAATGGCGGTGCTTTTTCGGGGAAACGCCATCGCTGCACGAACATCCCCAAAAGCCCCGCCGTCGCATCTGATGGTTTGCGGCGACAAAATTAGAAAACACGGTGGCGGTTATCCCATGAAGTGCCTTCAACACTCCGGGAGCTTGCTCAAACCAGTTTTTCCAGCGTCGGATGTATGTCGGGGCCATTTCAAAGCTGGATATTCTGGATTTCACAGGCACGGTCACCGGCGAGAAATTTAGGGAAGACTTTTCAATCGAACGGCAAAAGCGGACAGAGCTAACTACGGATGACAGGGGCTGTCCTGTAGTGTAACAAGCAGGGAACTTGTGTGCCGCAAGTTCCCCCCAAGCCCAGAAACTGGGCTAATCTTTGGGGCGTTCCCCAATCCCCCGGCAAAGAAAATACAAGGAGCTGATTTATGAAGAAAGAAAATCGGATTGCATTCCGGGTCACAGACCAGGAGAAAAAGAAAATTACAGTGCTTGCCAGAAAGTGCGGATTGAGCGTAAGCGAGCATGTAAAGCAGCGGGCATTGGGGTATGCACCGCAGCCAATTCTCCCAGAAGCCATATTTCCGCTGATTGAAAAAATCGGTCAGTTGCAGGATTTAACGGCATCCCCGGAAACAGATGCCGCTATCTGTGCGCTATTGAAAGAGATCTCAGATACCCTGCTTCTGCCCAGAAAGGAGGGCGTACCCTGGCCGTTACCGGATTCTGGCCTGTAAAGGGCCAACTGAAAGCGGTGCTGGATTATGCGGGCAATCCGGACAAGACCACGCCCCAGCGGTACTTAGACAGCGACCTCTACGATACGCTGAAATACGCCGCCAATGATGCCAAGACAGACCGCACCATGTTCGTGGCTGGGATCAACTGCTCCAAGCAGAATGCCTATGGGGAAATGGTGGCCGTTCAGAAACGCTTTGGCAACCGTGGCAGCGTCGTGGCCTATCACGGAATCCAGAGTTTTCGGGCGGGCGAGGTCACGCCGGAGATGGCCTTTGAGATTGGCAAGGAAACGGCCCGCCGAATGTGGGGCGACCGGTATCAGGTGCTTGTGACGGTGCATCTGAATACCGAAAACATCCATTGCCACTTTGTTGTGAACCCGGTTTCGTTTAAGGACGGGAGCAAATTTCAGAACAAGATAGGTGACCACAAGGAGCTGCGCAAAATCTCAGATGCCATTTGCCGGGAGCATGGCCTGTCAGTGCTGGAAAACAGCGATTTTTACAAACACGAAAAGAAAGCCTACTGGCTGCACCGGCAGGGCAAGAAAACCCACCGGGATATGCTGCGGGAGGATGTGGAATACTGCCTGACCTATGCCAAGAACTGGGAGCAGTTTGA
>JABLTL010006477.1_pt1 | contig 26026 bp, 9 predicted proteins | sample 7160151 | NCBI WGS metagenome assembly JABLTL01 (sample SAMN14651223, study PRJNA627086) | human gut metagenome | isolation source: feces | host: Homo sapiens
GTTTATGTAAAATCTTTCAAAGAACTCTTTCTTTAGTTGCTTAGAGAAAGTGTATTTCTCAAAAGCGAGTGCAAAAGTACTAACTATTTTCGAAACCGCCAAATTTTCAGAGAAGAAAGTTTCATTTTTATCCCAAATTTAACAGTCTTAAACATTTTGACTCGTTATTCCCCATCAAACTCCTTATAGTATACATACACACGTTGGGCGCATGTGTGCACGCACACGTTTCTTTATATAGTTAAGAAAATCTAAAATGCAAAAATTACCCCCCCCGTTTTTTGGAAGCTATCGGATTTTTTGCTACCTTTGCCTATGAATAAAAGAAAGTTATACTGACTTGAATGGTATATTCTGAGCGAAATCAGGTATATCCGACATAAAATATGGTGTACCCGCACAAAATACGGTATATCTAAGAACAACAAAGAAGATTAAGAACAATATAAAGAGAACGATACATGAATAGAAGTAATGGACTGCGCATGCTGCTCCTCTTGATTTCTACTCTTACGATGAATTCCGCGCTGGCACAAGACTGGCGATTGAAGACTAACCTGGCATACTGGGCTACAACAACACCCAATATCGCTGCTGAAACCAGACTATCTAACCGATTGTCGATGGATCTATCATTAGGATGGAACACATTTACGTATAGTGGAAACAAAAAACTGAAGCACATTGCGATACAACCGGAAATCAGATACTGGCTCGGATGCCCCTACATCGGACACTTCCTGGGAGCCAACATACTCTACTCGCATTACAATGCGGGTGGCGTACACTTCCCCTTCGGCTTTTTTCCAGAGCTAAAAAAGCATCGGTTCCAAGGTGACTTGGGTGCCATAGGACTGGTGTATGGTTACGACTGGTCGCTCGGCAAGAGTAACAGATGGAACCTGGAAACGGCACTGGGACTGGGAGTGGGATTCACTCGCTATACCAAATATAACTGTTATGGAAAATGCGGGACGGCTATCGAGAAAAAAAACAAGACTTTCGTGATGCCAACCAAGTTGGCTGTTTCGCTGGTTTACAACATCGGTCCTACCGACCGCATGGACAACTGCCGACAGAAGGAGCCGCAGGAGATTATCCTTCCGGAAGATAGTTGTACGCTCAACGAAATCCAGTTTATACCAGCTCTTTCGTTCGTCAAGGACAACACGGGCAAGGCGGGCGAGTTACAGAAGAACAACCCTGTGCTTCAAGACATTAAGAACTATCGTCCTTACACCAAGGATTTGGTTTTGAGTCAGAAAGAAGGAGCACTCTACATTTTCTTCCCGAAGTCGAAGGCTGAGATTACGCAGGAATTCCGCAATAATAATAAGGTGCTCGACCAGATTATCGACATCACCAAAGCCATCATGATGGATACCACTTCTTCGGTGAAGATTATCCAGATAGTGGGTCTCGCTTCCATTGATGGTCCCGTGAAATTTAACGAACAGTTGGCAGATAAGCGAGCAAAGGCATTGAAGAATTATATCCAGCAGCGCACCTTGCTTCCCGATTCGCTCTTCGAGTGCAACAATGGCGGAGAGGCTTGGGCTGAGCTTCGCTATAGTATCAAGGAGAGCGACCTGAAATGCCGGGACGAAGTGCTGAGGATTATCGACAACGAGCCTGATGCCGACCGCAGGGAGCGTCGCATCAAGAGTATCGACCAAGGCAAGGCATGGGCAGAACTTCGTGATAAGATTCTGGGCAACCAGCGCAATTCCGGTTTCCTCCGCATCTACTACGATTACGTACCTGACGAGGCGGCGACCACCATCAACCTAGCCACCCAGTTGCTCAAGTCGGAGCGTTACCAGGAGGCGTTGAAGGAGTTGCAGAAAGTAAAAGCCGACAAAAGAGCCGCCAATGCTCTCGGCATAGCCTACTACATGACGGGCAACCGAGAAGCCGCCCGCCGTTACTGGCAGCAGGCGATGGAGACTGGCGATGAGGAGGCGAAGAAGAACCTCATGCAATATGATAGAATTTTTAATTAACAAGATTATTTACATACTAAAATCTGACCAAAATTATGAAAAGATTTCAGCTATTTAGCTTGGCAAGTGCAATGCTTCTTGCAAGCGCAGCAGGATTCACTTCCTGCTCATCAGATTCAGAAGATCCTCAGGCAGGAGGATCAGGTGTGGCAGGACAGGTGGTGAAGACACAGTTCTACCTGAACATTCCGTATGCCGGAAATGATGAGGGCGGAAATGCCAGAGTTTCAACGAGAATGACTGCGACTGACACACAAAACAATAAGAATTTCTTGGGATTGGACAATATGGAAATGTTTTCTTTCGATGGCACACCTGGAACAAATACAGGTACTGAAGAGAAATCTACATCTACCGCAGCCCTAAACCTTGGAACTAGCGGAAATGCTTCAAGTAAAGATAACGTCAGCGGAACGAACATGACTTCATGGCGTAGTGTTTACCGTGACATTGCTATTCCTGTCGGAACAAAGTATATTATTCTGTATGCTAAAGCTCCAAGAATTTTATACGATGGTTCAACAGGACATTATATCAACAGAGGTAAATTTGAAGCTGGTGCATTGACTAATCCTTATGAAAGTTTAACTTCAGGGGCAACACCGACACTAGCACAGCTCAAGTTCGATTTGGTTAAAGCCTATAATGGAACAGGTTTCGATAAAGATGGCGAAGCTATTTTGACAGCATTGAATACTATTGCAGGTACTTCCATAGAGGTAGGAGAAGAAGGCAATAAAAAGACCATCAAATGGTCTGAAATTAAGAAGGACTACCCATCTGATCTCGGAACAGAGAATGAGCGCGAGGCATTAAAAATACGCTATGACAAATTTACAGAATTAACTGCGGGGTCTGCCACTTCAGTTAAAGAACTCATTACTGACTTAAAAAACGTTATCGGTGGTAAGAATGAGAATACGGAGAACGAGTTGGCAAAAAAAATCGTCGAGAACTGTAATACCGCCCTGAACAAGACCCTCCAGGCTGTAGATTTTCCAAGAAACAAGAACTTACCTGACGGTGTAGCAAAGGTACAATGGAATACTAATCAATTTGCTTTTGTCGATGCAAACAATGTTGGTATAGGAGCAACCAATGCAGGAAACAACATTGATTATACCAAAATCACGTACCCTGCAGAGTTGGCATATTGTGTAAGTTCGCCAGTAAAGACATCCCAAGAGGAGATTACTGCAGTAGCAAACTTACCTACATACGAGGAATGGACTAAAGGTACAATTTGGAATACAGGTTACAAAGACGTAGTTGAAAATAGAACTCGTTTCGTTGCATTAAAAGATCCACTCCAATATGGTGTAGCATGCTTGAAATCAACTATAAAGTGCAATAACAGCTCATTAGAAGATAATGCACATGATGGCAATTTTGGATATGACAATAACAACACTATATCTGTACCAAATGGAGGCTTCAAGGTTACTGGCATTTTAGTTGGTGGACAACCACAAGGTGTGGCTTGGAATTTCGAACCATATGCTACAAATACAACTGATTTCAATTATACGATTTACGATAATTACGTGAATTCTGTTTATGCTGTAAATTCAACAGAATCAAGCCCGAACTACACATTGGTATTGGACAACAAGGATGCAACTTCCAGCAAGCAAAGCAACGTACTTGTAACCGTAGAATTAGAAAATAATTCAGGTGTAGCTTTCTATGGTGCAGATGGCATAATTCCTGCAAACACCAAATTCTATTTGGTTGGTGAATTGAAGCTCGATGGAAAAACTACCCAAACAGTCGATCGAGTATTCGTCAAGGATCATACTACAGTTGCAACCTTCACCATCACAAGCTTGAAGAATGCCTACAACCATATCCCTGATATGCGTACATCAAAGATCAACGTAGGTCTTGCAGTAAATCTTGAATGGCAGGAAGGTATTACATTCGATGTAAAGCTCTAAGCCAGATAGAATAAAACGATAGCTTATCCCCCACACGTTCTTAAAGGGCGTGCGGGGAACTTTCTAGAAACACAAATGGGGCTTGACAGGCTAGCAACTGAATCTTATCCCGTTTTGCGCCTCAGAAAGGCACGAAATTGCCCTAGCTGGGGCAACTTTCTGTCCTAACTACGGCAGTTAACTGCCATGCCTAGGCACTTTGCGAAATGAGCGGAATTCCACTCCGCTATCGCCTACACTTGCCTTCGGAAACAGGCTTTCGAAATCAGCGTGTCGCAGCATACGTAGAAATCTCGAAAACTATTGCACACTACACTCACATAACAACCTTATACACAGCTATTTGCTGAACTTCCGTGTAGTGTGCAATAGAAAACGCAAATTATAATAATATTTGTAGAGGAAGATTGTCGAACATTAAGAATGCAAAAAGTACAATGAAAAAACTATATAACACTTTACTGGCATCCGTGATGACCATCAGCCTCATCACCAGTTTATCTTCATGCATTGATGAAGATATGAGCGACTGCGGCAAAGACTATAAGATACAATATAATCTGCAACTCAATACGCAGATCAACACCGTGATTGACGTGGATCTGAACCTCATCGAAGAACAGGAGATTGCAGCCCGGCTGAAACAGGCACTCAGTAAGGTATTCACCGACCATGCCCACGACAACGACCTCTCCTTCTTCGTAGGCGAAGAACTCTCCCACCACGAGGCAAACAAGATGGGTGCCAACTCGGTATCCTACACCATCTATCTGCCACGCAACAACTATCAGAACCTCTCTCTCGCCAATACCGGAAGCGCCGACAACGTAAAAATCGCCAACGCAAACTCCTGTAAATCACTCGCTTTGCGGCAAGAGGCAAAAGATACCATCAACAGTCACAACATCGGACTGTTCACTTCCCGGCTCGCCATCGACGAGAACGATTTCGAACACGATCTGCAAACCACGCTCTATATGGCAAACAGCTCAGCTGTGGTGGTCATCGACCAAAGCAAGGTGCAGCCCACAGAACTCTGGGGATTTGTAGAAGGCATGGCAACCCAATTCCAGGTGAACGACAGCACCTATTCTTCCAGCCTCAACACGATGGTCAGGGCAAAGAGAATCAACCAGGATTTCATCACCAACTCCATTCCAACCCACGATGCCCTCTACACAGTCTGCTTCCCGAGCATCAAACCGGAATGGCGCTACCACGTCATCGCCAAGGTGAACGACAAATACACCGAAACCATCTTCACCATGAACGAACCGCTGAAAGCCGGCAAGCTTAAGATTATCAAGACCCGACTGAAGGAAGACGGTTCGCTCTCTACCAGTAACACCGCCGTAGGCGTAAGCGTGAAACTCGACTGGAAACCAGGCGGAAGCCACGATGTGGAGATTTAATTAAGTGAAGAGTGAAGAACGAAGAGTGAAGAATTCAACGGCTATAAAGATTTGATACATGAATCATATTACGAAATACATATTTGCGATACTATCGCTTATCATGCTGGCAGGATGCAGCGGAAGCGAGCAGAGCGAGGAGAGGCCAAAGGACACGTTGGCACCCATCTCGATCACCCTCTCCGTGCCTAACGACAAGTCAAGCACCCGCGTCGGAGACCCGGGAGAAGACACCCACGACATGGTGGACTGGGACCGGCTGACCATCATCGTTGCCTATAAGAAAAAGATCCAAGGCGACGAAATCATAGATGGAGCACCCCTGAAAATGGTATATTACGACACCTATACCAAGGAAGAATTCGACCGGGGAACCCTCGTCCCCCATCCCACCTCAACCCTTTCAGGACCTGATACCAACGGCTTTCGCACCTATACGATGTATCTGCCTTTAGGCACCTGTTGCGTTTATGGGGTTACCTATAGTAGCGGACAGGGGCTGGATCTGGAGAAGATGCTAGATGACATCGCAAAAGACGGACAAGACCATAACCCAGACATTTATAATTTACAGATTAGCAACGACTATGCCAAACCAAGCGGCGGCACTACGGACATAGCCAAGTTTATCAGCGTAGCCACAGGCTATGCACTCAAGCTGGACAAGAACCAGCTATTGACAACAGACAGAGAAGTAATAGTAGAAAAAAACATCAATGTCGATATCAACACCAAGCAATACTGGCGCATGGTGCTGGGCAGACTTGCCACCAAGCTCGACATCCAATGGGATGCCAAGGGTGCTTACGAGAATGATGCAAACGGAATTCCGAAGTTCACCGATGTGAAAGTAGAAGGCTTTACTTATAATGGTGAGGCAGAAGGCACAGGAACTTCAGGGACAGGTTCCACCACATCGGGTGCAGGATACGGACGGCTCTTCCCTACCCTCTATGCCGCTTCAAGTATAACCCCAAAAACATCCGTAGGCGGACAGAAAACCTTCATCAACACCTCGGAAATCAGCAAGCGGAACGGAAGAGTTTATCATTACACTTTTCCAGACGGCTATACGAAGCCCCGCATCACCTTCGATGTAAAGACGACAAAGAAAGATGGAGAGGCGGAGACAAAAACCGAGGTGACTTTCGACTTGAAGAAAAAGATAGAAAGTTTCAATCCTGCCCAATGGTACAAGATCAACGTTACCATCTCGGGAACCAAAATCGGTAGTGCAAGCAACATCAGCATCGATGAATTTAAAGAATAAAAAAATCGATAAGTTCTAAACATAAAAAACAGAACATCTATCATGAGAAAACTCTATCCAACATACTGCAAGCTTATTGCAACCCTCCTATTGCTGGGTTGCTCCATCGCCTTGTCTGCACAAGGCAAGACCTATCATGTGAAAGCAGATTCCGAGATAACGACCTCCAGCAACGACGGTTTATCATGGGATAAGGCTATCACCCTGGAAAATGCGCTGAGCCTAGCCAAGGCTGGCGACGAAATCTGGGTGAAAGGCTACGAGGATATTACCGGCCACATCTACAAGGCACCGCCGGGAGGCTTCGTTCTCCCTTCGGGCGTTGCCATGTATGGAGGTTTTGCAGGAGACGAAACCATCAAGAACGATCTCCCTACGGGCAGACACAAATATCAGATGAAGTATCAGACGGCTCTGGTGGGCGATATCGCCACCAACGACAAGGCGAGCCAGCAGCTGATTATCTATCCAGAGAACACCACCCGCTCCGACAATGCCACCCATGTACTGACCCTCCAGATGGGCGTAACACAGAACAACACCAACGACGGCAACAAGCCAACCATTGTTTCCGGTTTCCTCATCGCTGCAGGTAATGCCAGTGGAGCGAATACTTCTGCAAATGGCAGAGGCGGCGGCATCTACGTAGTAAACAAAAGCAACGACAACAATGCCGGCAGCCGTTACTTCCGTATTTCGCAATGTAACTTTGCGAACAACTACGGCATGCGCGGCGGTGCCATCTATGTAGATAATTCCTGTACCAACCAGCTGTCAGCCATCAGCTACTGCAGCATTTTTAATAATGTGGCAGGCAAGCGAGGCTCCAGCGAAAACGAAGGTGGCGGTATGTGGATAGACGGAACAGCCACCGTCTACAACTGCAACATCAACAACAATACAAACGGCGGTATCCGACTTTCGAGCACATCGAAAATCGTCAACTGTTCTGTAATAGCCAACACCGTATCCGCCGCAGACCTGACCACAGACGGGGCATCAAACAGCATTGGCGGCGGAGCAGTTTACAACAGCGTGCTCTGGCATTCCACGGCACTCAGCAAGCAAGACAGCCGTCCTGCCTTCCATTCCTGTGCTTTTCCAGAAGTAGAAGTTACCAATCCCGATACCAATACCGACGCCAACGGGAACGTAAGGATCAGCAACGAGAACCACGGCATTGAGCCAGCCCCTTGGTTCAAGCAGAGTGCCGTGACCCAGGGTTACGACTTCTCATTCAGCAGTAACCTGAAGCAATTATACAGCACCGCCTTCACTTTCGAAGAGACCTCTGCCCTTTTGAACAAGGGAAAACTGGAATACTACACCAACAACGTAGTTAAAGCAAACCTGGAAACTACCTCTACCGACATCATGGGTAGAACACGCTACCAGAATCAGGACAACACTATCGACATCGGCGCCTACGAGTATGCCCGAATGAAGGCAGGACGCATCAGATACGTGAAGCCCAAGAAAGCGGGAAAGGGCGACGGATCAACATGGAATGATGCCACGGACGATATCCAGTGGGCCATCAACGATTTGGCAGAAAAGGCAGAACAGGCAGGAGCGCCAGGCGAAAAAGGCGAAGTCTGGGTAGCAGCTGGAATCTATGAGGTAAAAGAGCGTATCATTGCCAATGATGCCTCTGCACCGGTATCCCTACTGATGAAGAATGGCATCAGCGTTTATGGCTCCTTCAAGGGAACAGAGAAAAGACGTTCCGAGCGCATCGAGGAATCCAAGAATTTAAAGCCTTGGGGATGGAAACAGGAATCCATCATCAGGGGTGCGGGATTCACGGGAAGCGATGATGCCAAATGGAATAACAATGATGAAGCCTGGAACATACAGACCAGCAACTCCTATCATGTGGTATGGTTTGCTCCCCTGCCGGGAGGAAAAGCCTTTACCGACGAAGTATATCTTGAAGGCTTCACCATTGAGGGAGGTAAATTTCACGATACGAACAAAGCCGAATACGCCCCTGGCTATGGTGCAGGCGTTTATATCAATGACCCGTCAGCCCGAATGCGTTACTGTACCGTGAGATTCTGCAACCCGGGCATGAAAGAAAGCGGAACCATCAAGCCTCGTGGCGGCGGCATCTACTGCAAAAACGGACAGACGGAAGGTAACCTGGTATACGACTGTTCGGCTTACCAAGGCGGAGGTATCTATATTGACGAAGCCGGCTTCATTACCCGAAGCATGGTAACCAACTGCTCTGCCTATCAGGGAGCGGGTGTATATCTGAATGGTGACGCTACCAAGCCGGAGAAAGCCTATTATCAGATTCTTGCCACCTCGGTAATCAGTAACAATACCAGTACCCGAAATGGTGCTGTGTATCTGGATGGTCACGGACTGGTGATTAACAACACCATCGTCAACAACTATACCAACAACACCTCGGATCCTGCTGACAAGCTGTCATCCAATACGGGTGGTGTGTATATCAAGGAAAAGGGTCTTCTTGCCAACAACGTCATCTGGAACAACTCGCTGCTCCAGCACAAATCAGGCACCAGCAACTCAGCGTCCATGGCACAGATTTATGCAGCCAACCCATCAGAAGAGACCGTACAGTTTTACAACAACGCCATCTCGGATGTAAATGCAGCCAAATGGACCAGCACCTATCAGAGTGGAACCATCTCCATCAACACGTATTACTCGGGCAAGGGATTCGTGATGGGTACTGAAGCACCTTACAACACGGTGGAAGCCTTCGACGAGAAACGTGGCGTTCTTACAGACATGAAGACGGTGAACTATTACTGGGAAACATTGACAGGTAGCCGACTGCGCAACGTGGGCATCAGCTATGCCCTCCTGCCATCTTCCTACCTGTATCAGCCAAAAATAGACCTGAGCGGAAAAGCTATCAGTTCGGTTCCGTCAGCAGGAGCCTATATGGCTGACAACCACGACCTTGTATTTGAAAAGAATGACAGCAAGAAACGCCTGCGCATCTACTTTGACCGTTCACGAGAACTGGTGGACGGAACAGGACAGTCGTGGGAAAAAAGCTATACCTCATCATCTGCAGATGAAGTACTCGGTTATCTTGCCGACATCAAGGATGGAGACAAGGTAAAGGTGGTTACTGCGGGCAATACTACGCCTGAGGTATTCACTATCAGCAAAAACAGCGGTTGGGAGTTTGAAATCTGCAGCCGCGAGGGTGTGTTCGAACCGAAGATTGCCTACAAGTTCGAGGAAACAGATGCCAGGTCATGTACCTTCAGCATTCCACCTTGCGTACTTCCCATAACCGTGTATGGCGGTTATCCGGAATATTCAGAGAATCCGAATCCGAAAGATGAAGACCGTGACCCTATCAAATACCGCACCGAACTGAACGGAAACCTGAACGGTTCAGAACTCAACGAGGGTCTCTACCATCTGGTCCGCATCGAAGCGGGTGCCAACATCACCATCGACGGCTATGCCTTTACCCATGCATACGCTGCCGGTACTGCCTACATGCCTTATGGTGGCGGCGTGCTGATAGGAAGCATGGACCAGAGCAGTGAACCAACCACCGTGAAGCTGAAGAATTGCATCTTTGAGAACAATACAGCGACAGATGGCGGTGCTATCGCTACCATGCCGGATGCCGTGAATGTGAAATTGGAACTGGAAAACTGCGTCATCAATAACAATACGAGCAAGGATCCGCATAATCCAAGTCCATCGGTGCTGCCTTCCATCATCTATCTGAACAAGAGCCAAGGTAGCAAAAACTCTCTCACTCTCAACCATGTAAGCATCATCAACAATGAGGGAGTAGCGCCAGATGACGACCTTGTGATGGCTACCTCGTATGCTGTAGGAAACAAACTGAACATCAACGGTGCACGGGAAGGTTCGGAATGCAAAAACAGCATGAATATCAACACTCTTGGAAAAGACGGAGCCCTGAACTTCAGCAACCCGACCAATGAAGTGGGTGCCAGAATGAGCGGCAACGTTTATTACGGAGGCTATTCATCCTTCCGCCCGCTGACCAGTTCTGTACAGGCTGGCCGCATCATCAACAGCGCCCAAGAAAACAATGCAACCACAACAGCCAAGGACATCACCGGCGAAGACCGCAACCTAGGTGGTGTTCCCGACCTGGGTGCATACGAAGCTCTCCTGCCAAAAGCAGGAAAGATTATCTACGTGCGTTCGTACAACCAGAATTATGATAGCAGCAGCGATGCCAACACTGATGACCAGGACGGCAACCCGAACTTCAATCTTCTGAACAAACCAGATACCGAATATGACGGAAGCAGCTGGGACAAGGCGATCATCGGTAACGCCATGTGTGACAACACAAAGGGTAGAACGGGCAATGATTTCTATGTAAAGCAGAGTGACAATACGCTGCTTAGCACCACTATTGACAATGCAGAATATAGTCAGACTAACGGTATTTATCGTTCAGAAACTGACTCTTATGGTAATTTCTGGACTAACTCAGGAAATCAGGTCAAGCAGGATATCTCTGGCTGGGGATCATATAATAAAATCACCAACAACAGAAACGAACGATACATCAGCGGTCTACAATATGCTGTGGAAAAAGCAGCTGAGTTGAATAAAATAAAAAAAGACAGCGTTGTGGTGTGGGTAGGTGCAGGTATCTATACCGACTACAAAGGATTCGTTATCAGAGACAACGTGAAGGTTTATGGTGGTTTCCCATACGAAGGCTATCCTGGAGAAGACGACCGCCATCCGCTGCTGTCACAATACGTGCCGGCACGCAAGGAATACGAGAATCTGGACAAGACCAAGTATGAAACCATTCTACAGATTAGAAAGGAATCGCCTGTATACTTTAAAAACGAAGATAAGGAAATGTGGTATCAGGAGAAAAATTCTACTGATGGCTCTAAATATGACTTTACAAAAACGTTGATAAACAGCGGGAAAACAGAGCGCCATTATGTACTGTATCAGCCAGACGTATGCCTTCCTACCTGGTCGCCATCGGGTGATGGAAACGCCACACGTACCGACGGTAATGCAGTACGCTATAAAGGAGATAAGATAGACGACATCTACTACAAGGATTACAAGTATGCCAAATGGGATGGCTTCTCCGTACGTCATGGTTATATCATCAACTATCCTGGTGCCAACCGTGACGGAGGTGCAGGTGTGCGTGTATTCCGAGGTGTAGAACTGGAAAATCTTATCATCGTCAACAACTTCAACCATGGCAGTCGCGTACGTGGTGGCGGTCTGTATATGGACGGCGAGAACAGTAAGATTTCGAACAGTTACCTGCTGAGAAACCTGAGTTATGCCAACAGCAGTGAAAGTTATGGAGGCGGAGCCTATATGATTCAAGGCACCGGCTACAACCTTGTGGTGGCAAACAACCGTTGTTATAACGGATCCTGTCGTGGCGGAGGTATCTTCCTGGAGAGTGCCAAGTTCTACAACAATACCATCGCCTACAATATGGCGACAAACGGAACCGGCATCTATCACTGGCAGGATGCCAAAACAGGAGTTGCATCGCAACTTTCACTCTACAACTGTATCATCTATGATAATTACGATAACGGCAAGCAGATTACAGATCAGGTAAACTCAGCTGCATCGGACAAGATGAATCCATCTCACAACTGCTACATGAACAGTGGTAACATCAACAACAAATTCCAGGAAAGCGATGGAAATTTCACTGGCACAGATTTGGCTTTCCCATTTGAGGACCAGACCTACGAAAGTGGAAACAATTTCCGCTTCCGCAATGCCCGACTGAAGAATAACTTCCGCCTGAACGAGGCTAATGTTTTAGCAGGTAACAAGTGTCTGAATGGTGGAACCACAAATGTAGGAAATGGAATCATCCTTCCGGAAACCGATATGGACTATACCAACCGAATCAAGGACTGCGCCATAGATATCGGTGCCTATGAGGCTAACAATACTGCCAATATCGCACCACAGGAAAAGACAAACAGCGCAGGTATTGTAGATTACATTTATTATGTAACCCAAAACGGATGGGGAAACAGAAGTGGAGACAGTCCGAAAAACGCTGCCTGTGCAGACAAGCTGCAGGATGTGCTGACTGCTGCCGGAAAGAAATTTAAAACAGCGAACCAGGACATTACAGATAGCAACCTAAAACGTCAGGTGTTTGTAAAAGTGGCAGGCTATCAGGCTGATGAAACCGGAAAGCGCTTTACTTATCATGCCAATACACTGGCAGACCCTAGCGATCCGCAGAGTTATACCTTCCTGATTCCTAATGGAGTATGCCTGATGGGTGGTTACTATGAGGGTGACCAGGAAAGAGGAGAACCGAAAGATGGAACCGCCAATTGGGATAATGATAAGCGCGACTGTATCAGCACTTACCAGACGGTATTAAGCGCGAAGACCGAAGTAAAAGAAGGTTCTGCCGTTAACCAGGAGGTGAACGGCTACCACACCGTGTGCTTCGGCAAATGGCCTACGGGCAACTATGACGACTACAATACCACTGCCTTGACAGAGAATACCATCATAGATGGCTGTCGCCTGATTGACGGTAACGCAAGCGACAAGTCGGGCTTCAAGAGTATGGGTGGTGCAGCCATTGTGCCAAGAATGGCACATGTACGCAACTGTGAGATTTCCGACTGTCAGGCAACCCAGGGCGGTGCTCTCACGCTACTGAAAGGTAGCATCGTAAGCGGTAGTGTCATCGTAAGAAACAAGGCACAGAAAGGTGGCGCCATCTATGCACTTCGTTCCAACGACAAGAACGAAGACGCCAAGAAATACCATGCCTACGTCATCTCATGCACCATCGCCAGCAACGAAGCAAACATCGGTGGCGGAATCTACCAGGAGGAGAACTCCCTGATTGGCGGTAACTCCGTGATATGGGGAAATTCGGCACAGACCGACAACAACATCAGCGGTGATGTGAACTATCAGTCTCACGACTTTCTGCAGGGAATCGGAAAATATTCGGAAGAATTATTCTATCCATACAACTATTGTTTCGTAGAGAAGATGGCGTTGCCAGCCAACAGAATGAACACGGAAATGACCAGCGACCTGGACAATTACTTCAACGACAACAAAATCTTCAAGCCTCGTGCCTATTCATCATTGATTGGCAACGGAGTTGAGAAAGAATACGTCAATGCATGGAAGAATCATGGTATCAGCAGCTACGACATTACCGGTAAGGAAAGAGACATGACCAAGCAACAGACAGCCGGCGCATACACATCTAATCTGCCTGCGTTTGATAATACCAAGCTTCTGAAGCGCCTGTTCGTTTCTCAGACAGGTGGTGAGAAAGTAACAGAAGAAGAGAAGGCAAAGTATTATGGCCGCTCCTTCCTGACTCCTTTCAACAGTCTCGAAGCAGCCCTCGATTACATCAATAAGGCACGAGAAAAGAAAGTGGCTAATGATAATACCCACTTCGAGATTCTGATGACAGGTGGAACCTACAAGCCGAGCAAGATGCGACAGAACAAAGATCTTTCGCAAGAACAGAACACGATAGACCGCCGCTTGCAGAGCTTCACCATTCCTGTGAACGTAGATATCTTCGGCAGTTTCTCGAAAGATGACCTGTATTCTTCTACTCCTGTTGTTCCTGGTACGGAAAATAAAATAACTGAAGATGAATTTACAAGCTTTGGAGGTAAAAAATTGGTTCCTGACGAACCCATCAAAGATATTCTGACAAAACGCAACTCCAACTACATGACCGACAACAATAAGAACGGATTGATAGAGCCATGGGAGTTCCAGAATCCTACGATTCTTTCCGGTGACATCAAGGCATCGGAAAAGGAACGTAATGTATATCATGTAGTCTACAGCAATGCGGGATCAACTAATACTTCGACTACATCGAACAACGAAGTCGTATTAGACGGTATTACCATCATGAATGGTGAGACCACGACAAAACTGAAGAGAGTAGAAGGAGGAACTAACGAAGTTGCCGAGATTGGTCGTGGAGGCGCTATCTACACCAACCGCGTGAACTATACATTGAACCGTTGCCGACTGATCAAAAACTCCGGTCTGCATGGCGGAGCTGTCTATGTAAACAATGCAAGTCTAGACATCATCGGCAGTACAATCAGCGGTAACAGTAACGTATCAGAAAAGGCTAGTCAGGATAAAGTCACCGAACCTGGTAAGGGTGGAGCCATCTATCTCTATCTCACAAAATCGGTGAATGGAAACCTGCATATCGTCAACTCGCTCCTAGCCAACAACGATGTGACCTATGGCAAATATACGGGCACAGAAAGTTCGCAAGGCGGAGCTATCTATATCCGTAGAGCTAATGATGCCAGCACCATGGCTGAGGGCTATCAGGATGCCTACATCGTAAACAGCCTCATCGTGAACAACAAGGCAAAGCAAGATGGAGCCATTCATGTGGAGAACGAGGTGACAAACGGTACGATTACACCTATATTATATAATACCGCCATTTGGGGTAATGAATCTACAGATAATAGTGTACTCCTCCAAAGAGAGCACATGCGCAACTGCGCCTGGGATAAATTACCTGCTTCTAAAGTTTCTCCAGCAACGGATGGTAACATCAAGCTGAACAAGGAGAACATCGCATCGGATGGTCCACGCTTCACAGCGCCTACAACGACAAAGGGTTACGAAGGTTATACACAGGATGCCAAGTGGAATCCACAGGCTATCTCTGTGCTTACAGATGCAGGTGATGGAAGCAAGGATAAAGACGATAAAAACGAGACTGGTAGATATCTGAATTGGTGGACTATGCACAATACTCGCCTTGAGAGATATGGTTATCCATCTGAGTACATCCGTCCTGCCAATGGTTCGGATTACAACAGATACGTAGGTCCGAAAGATGAGAATGGTAATAAAGCTTTAAAGCCTATCGACATCGGTATGTATGAATTCCAGTATGTATTCCAGTTTACAGACTTAGAAAAGGTTTATATCGGTACGGAAGAGAAAGGAAATGGCGATGGTAGCAGTTGGGATAACCAAAGCACCGACCTTCGTGGTGCCATCATTGCCATGGCTAACCCTACGGGTAACGAATCTGCAGGTATTACAACCAACAACAACAGAAAGGTGTTTGTACGTGGAGGTACTTATTATTCGCCAACCTACTCTAGCCACGATGCCTTCTCTCTCATTGTGAACAATGACGAAAAGGCTAAGTATATAACATCGATTGAACTTGTAGGTGGTTGTACGGGCTCGAAGAATGCTGACGGAACAGAGGTGCAAGACTTCAGTAAACCTTCGGTACTCATCGAGAACCCAGCCAAGACGGGCGAAACCACAAACTTGCTCAATATCGTAACGAATGGTAAGCCGGTAACTATTTCAGGTTTCACTTTCCAGAATCAGAGTGGTGTGGGAGTAAATGCGAAGATCAATTTGTCTACCAATAATGAAGGAAGTCTTTTAATGGTACACAATAGTGCCTTTAGAAAGAACAAGGGAACCGGTATGGCAGTTGACAATAATGCTGCAACAAAAGATAACAAATCCGGTATAAAGATGTGGAACGTATTGTTTGCTGACGGAGAAGGAGATGGTCTTGAAATCAAGAATTCCCAATCAGCAGACATTACAAATGCTACGTTTGTCAACAATGCAGGCACTGCAGTCAGTGGAACAGACAACGTGTATAATTCTGTTGCATGGAGTAATGGTTCGCAAAGCCTTAAAAATATAGATAAATATAATAATGTCGTTATTGATAATTCTGTCAAGAATGGTGATGTGCTAAATGGTCCGAACTTCGTTGATCCAAATAACGGTGACTATAGAATTCGACCTAGCCTCATGTTACTCGATAAAGGAAGCAACGACAGATATCAGCAAAATGCTGATATAAACTCAGAAAAGGACTTGGGCAATACAGCCCGTCTGATTGGCGACAACATCGATATCGGTGCATACGAGTGTGACACGAAGATGATTCAGATTATCTATGTTAAAGAAGGTTCTGCTGTTGCAGGAACAGGTGAAAGCTGGGAAAGCCCAACCAACGACCTGCAAGGCGCCATCAACCTGGCTGAGCTTTATGCCAACAAGAATGAAGGTGAATATGGCTACGTCTTCGTAGATAGGAAACTGAAGGCTGATAACGTGAACATCAGCATGCCAGGCGTCAAGATGTTTGGTTCGATGCGCGGAGAAACTGCTACTGGTAGTACAGAAGATATCGTGGCAAAACTCCTTACCCTGAGAAAAGGAATCATCGAGTCATCAAGTCAATCTACCATCAATGGACTGACACTCAACAACACAACTACTGGTAATGAAACCAGAATGTGTCTTGTTGATGGATTCAAGGTTTCGGGCAACGTCAGCCTCAAGGGCAACAGCATGCTCTCTACCTCTGTCCTTGATGCAACCACAAACGTAACTGGCGATGCAAATGGTTTGCTCTATAACAGTCTGGCATTAGGAAGCGTGGAGAATGTGAAGTCCGTCAATGTAACAGCTGCTAGTGAATTACCATCAACAACGGGTAATGCTGCCAACAGATCATCTGTAACCACCTATAATAAATATGTGAATGATGATTATTGGAAGTACCAGCTTGACGAGACAGACAATACCAACATCAACGCCAATGCAGATGAAAGCAAAACCCAAGGATGCATCGACATGGTGATGCACAACCATGACCTTGCCGGCAACCAACGCATCAGAGCCAACGTAGACAACGGATGTTTCGAGACTTGGTATCTGACAAACGATGCTACAGCAAACCAGGACGATTATCCTCATGGTAAATCTGTGGTCTATGTCATGACAAAAGACAAGGAACTGAAACTCGACAACACATTCTATACAGAGACGAATCCGTTCAGCCCGGGCTTCCTGCTCTTGAAGCACCACGCTGGTTTAAGAGGCAACAACAGTTATGTAAACCTCACCAACTTTGCTGTGGAAAGAAAGTTGAAGGCAGGAACCAACTTCTTCTCCATGCCATTCAAGGCTAACAATATGGAGGTTGATGGAACTGATTATACTGCAACTAGTGGCGTAATAGCCTACTATTATAATGCAGCTACTCGTGCCAAGTACGACTATAAGTTTGACCAAAACGATAGTAAAGCATGGGTAAGAGGTGTAGATAACCAGCGAAACTTTACCACAGGTTTCAGAATGGATGCCACTGCAGCTAAGACCGTCCGTTTCTATGGAATCAGTTACACAGAGAACGGTAGTCAGTTAGGACAGATTATCTTGACGCAGAACAACAACCAGCAGCCATGGTCAGACAGTAATGGCGGCGGTTTGAAGTTCACCCACAAGGAGAACATGGGCTGGAACCTCTTCGGTTCTCCTTATCTCTGCGCCATGAACTATAGAGATATGGAGTATGGCAGAGTCATCTATCAATATGATGACAACGACAAAGACAATGACAACGACAAAGACAATGACAACGGCAATGACAACGGCAATGACAACGGCAGCTACAAGGCAATCAATACCGATGGTGTAACAACCGGCTACATCCCAGCAATGGATGCCGTGTTTACCCAGACTGCGACTCTGGACAATTCTGAAATCGTGATCGTGGAGCATTCAGAGGCAAAGGCAACAAAAGCCTATGCAGAACCCCAAGCCCTCAACATCGCCATCACGCAGAATAGCAGAACTAGCAGAGCCGGCAACAGCACTCCTGTAGATGACCAGCTCCAACTGAACGCAGTTCCGGCTCAGGAGGCGAAATCGGACTTCGACCTGGGAAGCGACGGTGTGAAATGGATGACCAGCCAGAATGCTCAGATCTATGCTACCCGCAACGGCGGACGCTACTCGCTCCTCTCTGCCATCAGCATTGAAGCAGAACAGAGCATCGGCATCAGTCTGCCAGAAACAGGTGAATACACCATCAGCATCCCTGAAGAATGCGATGCCAGCGAATACGAAACCGTATGGCTGAAGGACAAGGAAACCGGAAAGGCTATCGACCTGAAGGAAGGCGATTACCGATTCCATGCAAGCCAGGCAGGCGAGCAGAACCATCGCTTCACCATCAGTTTCAACCGCATGGCAACCGACATGAAGTCAGACATCAGCATCCAGGCTATCGGATTCAGAACCATCGTCCTCAAGGGACTCCAGCCGAACGACCTCATCAGCGTGTATGCTGCCGATGGCGTTCTCGCCCTCCAGAAGAAGGCAAAGGCTGAAAAGGAACAGGTTCGCACAGCCATTCAGGGCAACGTAATCGTAGAAGTGACACGAGGCGGCAAACAGGTGGCAGTAAGGAAGATTGCCCTGAAATAAGAGATGAGGACACGGACGAAGACTGAAAAGAATGAGATAAAAACCAGTCAAAACAGTCGGAAAGCCGTAAAAGAACGGAATAAATGTTAATAAAGCGCAGAGATAATCGCTAGTTTCAATAATTGGCATTATCTTTGCGCTTTGTATTTGCACAACAATTAGAAAATAAAACTATGACAGAAAAGGAAATGTACAATCTGATTAATAATCAGAATGAACAGCAAAGCAACGGCTTTGCTATCAATGAGAAGGAGCGTGGATTGAGCGGCGTGTTCTCCGCACTGATGCGCAAGGTTTATACATGGATGACCCTGGCTCTCGTTATTACGGGTGTTACTGCATACGGCGTGGCTGCCAGCCCAACCCTGATGATGACGCTGATGACTAGCCGAGGCCTGCTCTTCGGACTGGTAATCGCTGAACTCGCCCTGGTATTCATTATCACAGGTGCCCTGAACCGCCTGTCGTTAAGCACGGCTACCCTACTCTTCATCGTCTACTCGGTATTGAACGGAGCGATGCTCTCTTCCATCTTCGTGGTTTACACGATGACCAGCATTGCCAAGGTGTTCTTCATCACAGCCGGTACCTTCGGCGCCATGGCTGTATATGGTTACACCACCAAGAAGGACCTGACCTCGATGGGTAAGATCCTCTTCATGGCTTTGATTGGTTTGATTATCGCCACCGTAGTAAACATGTTCCTGAAGAGTTCTGGATTTGATTACATCCTGAGCTACGTGGGTGTTGCTATCTTCACCGGTCTCACAGCCTGGGATAGCCAGAAGATTAAGCACATGCTCCAGACACAGTACGACATGAGCGAAGGAGCTCAGAAGTTGGCACTCATCGGAGCCTTGACATTGTACCTCGACTTCATCAACCTGTTCCTCTATCTGCTTCGCATCTTCGGAAGCAACAAGGAATAAGGTTTCTTCAGAAATAGGAATCAGCAGTTTTTCTTAGTATATAAAAAAAGCAGAGGTTGGCTTGCCCACCACGGGTTAGCCAACCTCTTTATGTGTTCTATCAAAAGCAAATGATAAGTAAACCTAATCTAGAAAATTCTGATGCAAAGATAAGCTTTTTCTCCGAAAGTCAGGCTTCATTTGGTAAAAAAAAGAAGCCATTTGAACAAAAAGTATCTTTTTTATTGCCTGTTACCAAAACTCATTTCGTAAAAAACATGCATTCATTTCGTAAATTCAGTTGGTTTACAATCATTTACAGAGCATTTCTAAATTCATTAGGCGAACAGCCATAAGCAGAAGAAAAGACTCTTCTGAAGGTGGAAAGGGAATTAAATCCCGACTTCTCTGAAATCTCCAGAATGGAAGATTCTGAGTTTCTAAGCAGATTTTCCGCATAACGGAGGCGGTAATTGTTCACGAAATCATAGAACGTGCTGCCATTCTCCTGATTGAAATACCTGCTGAGATAAGTGCGGTTGGTGCCCACCATGTGTGCCACATCCGAGAGCTTGAGTCGCGGATTGAGATAGATTTTCTCCACTTCAAAGAGACGCTGCACCTCGGTGGCGAGACCTTGCTTTTCCTCTTCACTCTCTTGCGGAGCAGCTTCCACATGCGCTGCCTCCACATCCTTCAGTTCATCAATCACCGACTCATGTCGATACCCAAAGTAACAGATGAACATCCAGATAGCCAGGGAGCAGACCATATAAAGATTGTCGAAGCCTCCGTCGATGACAAAGCAGCTCAAGGTCCAGATAATCAGGATGAGGAAGAAACTGCCCAGGATGGCAAGGAGCCAGGAAAGGTTGATGTTCTCCTGATAGGAGAAACGCTCCTTGAGCTGGCGATGATACCTGCGGATGAGGAAGAAGAGTACAACGAAGGTGGTGACGCCATAAACGGCACCCCATACCGAGAGAATATAAAAATAGATGTTGGCACCCGAAATGAGAAACAAGAGCGGAAGCAGCACAAAAGGCAACTCCAGCATCACCGCCTTGGTCCAGGTGGTCCATCCCGGTTTTACCAGTTCCATCAGCACAAAGCTATAGAACGGAATGATAAACATATCGACAGCGGAGGTGAAATACCATCCCTCCGTACTGTCGAAACCCTTGTAGTAGAAGAGCACGAGGTCTTTCAGGCACTGTGCATCCGCTATCAACATCAAAAGCATGATGAGGCGGAAGAGCCGCTCACTGCCCTTACGCCAAAACATCCATGCCATCATGGAAAAGAACATCATGCTCATTCCATAAATAAAACTCGTTACAGCATCCATATACTTATCTGTTAATTGATCTAGTTGCCAGGCTTACGCCTACAGTATTAATTTCTATAATTCTATTATTTCAATTCAAAAAGCAGTTGTCCTCCACTCACTATCTGCTGGTGAGAGAGGCGGTAACCAGTTAGTGGTTTTCCGTTAAGAGAGGTAGACTGGATGAGGTAGCTGCCTGCATCCTTTCTTCGGGCTGACAAGATGAACTTCTTTCCGTTTTCCAGATTCAGCGTCACCTTGTCGAAACCTGGCGTACCTATATAATAATAAGGTGTGCCAGGACAAACCGGGTAGAAACCCAGGGAGGAGAATACATACCATGCCGACATCTGACCCGCATCATCATTGCCCGACAAACCGCCCGGGGTATCATTATACTCCGTCTGCAGGATGTGGTGCACCCATTGCTGGGTCTTCTCCGGAGCTCCGGCAGCATCATAAAGATAGGCTATCTGATGGCAAGGTTCGTTACCATGCCAGTACCATCCCTTGTCGAACATTCTGTCCAGACGGTAGATGACCTTGTCTTCTGCCTTCTTCTCCTTCTTATCCATCGGTTTGCTATGGCGGATTACCTCAAACAATCCTTCCGGATTCTGGGGCACATACCAGGTATAATGACAGGCAGCACCCTCGGTGATGAAGCTCTGGCGATGAACCAGGTCTTTATTGTTCAGCCATTTTCCATTCTCATATCTGCCATCCGCCCAACCCGAGACTGGGTTGATGACATTGCGCCAATTCTCTGAACGGCGCATCAGTTCGTTGTAATCTTCCTGATATTTCTGTCGCTGCGAAGCATCCCTGCAGGAATCCATCAACGCCTTCGCCATCTGCGCCACGGCAAAATCATCGTAGGCATACTCCAGGGTGCGTGAAGTCTGCTCGTTGGTATGATAAGCTTCCTCCACCATATCCTCCAGAGGAATGTAGCCATTATTGATATACGACTGGATGGCACGGCGTCCCTTTCCTTCCTGATACTCCTTATATATATAAGGTGTAGAGAAAGCATTCATGCGCATTCCCTCGTAAGCCTTCTGCGCATCGAAGTTGCGGATACCCTTGACGTAGGCATCGGCAAGGGCGGCACTGGCATGGTCGCCTATCATCGCAGCCGTATAACTGTTCCAGCATGGGAAGGCAGGCAGCCAGCCACGGTTCTGATACATCCTGACCAGCGACTGCATCATCTCACCCGAACGCTTCGGGGTGATAAGCGTATAGAGCGGCAATTCGGCACGATAGATGTCCCACATGGAGAAATCATCATATCTGATTTCATCACCCACATCACTCACCTCGTGAGGGAGGAAGGAACAGCGATACAGGGCACCATAGAACTGGTTGACCTTTGCCTGGTCGTGATGCTCCACATCGATGGTATGCAGACGGTCGCACCACAAATCGGCAGCAAACTGCATCATGCTATAGAAATCCAAGCCGCCATAGTTGTAGTTCTCGGCATTGAGATTTGCCAGGGCTTTCTCGCGGGAGGTGAAGGAAGTGCCCGACATCCACTCCATTGCCTTGCCCGCCTTTCCACGGAAAGTGAGCCAGGCACCGATGCGTGGCTTATCCTGCATCTTCAAGCCCTTGCTAATTCTGTTGTCACCTTCGAACACGCCGTAATCCACCAGGTCTCTGGCATCGTAAGCCAGCACGAAGTGACCGCTGAAACCAGCCGACTCGCCCCATCCCTGGTAAATACGATGCACCGGATTATAGCCATACACCACATGATTGAGGGTATCAATCTCGATGTAGCCCTGCCCTTCATCACTATTCGGATTGATGACCAGATGCACCAGCTGGTCCTTTTCGGGAGTGACACGGAGGATGGAGGTATGGCTCAATGCCGTCATCTCTGCCTTGAGATGCTCCTTCTTCAGATTCACCGCATAGTAATGAGGATGCGAAACCTCATCGGCATGACTGAAAGGAGTGGCGCGCTGCTCGGGCTGGAGCCTCAACTCATTGCCCAGGGCGGCAACGGTAAAGGAACCGTAATCCTGCATGCAGCCACCCACTATCCAATGGCTGCAGCGGAAACCCTGCAAAAGGGAGTCCTTATAATAATAAGGTGCGATGCATTTCTGTTCGGTATCCTGGGTCTGCGGAGTCCAGAAGTTCTGCCCATTCGGAACGAGTACGGCAGGCAGGGTCTGTCCATGCTCCTCGCTGCCCTTGCCAAACAAGCCGGCACTCTGGGTATTGGCCTGCGCCGTGCCCACCATCGTGTTGATGGCATTCAGCTGGCGGATGTGCTCCAGGTCGTGAATGCGTTCGTGCATCTGCTTCTTCCACTGGTTCCAGGGATAGTAGCACGTGCCATACTCCACCTGCGAAAGGATATTGATCTTGATGTCCTTCTCGTTGAGCATGAACTTCACCAAGACGGAATCCTGGGCATTCTTATAGAAAATCATCTGCAGATTCGCTGCCATCGGAACCACCCTATCCATCTTATCTACATCGTCGCCCAAAACCACCTGTTCCTCATCATCCTTGGCACTTGGAGGAAGATGGGCGGTATTGAAGAGGAGCGAAAGCAGGCGATAGAGTGCCGTATCGTGACCGAAGCGGAGAGTTGCCGACGACTGGCGAGCACGCAGGGCAGCATCAGCCTCAGCCTCGATGTTCTGCCAGAGCGGAATGGCACAACGTGCAGGAATCGACTCGTTGGTAGGTTCGTTGCCATTGACGATGGTCATGCGACGGTTGTTTGCCTCATAGATGGCTTGGAACTCCTCATCCGTGAAGAGGGCATTCAAGGCTTTTTCAATATCGATAGGATAAACAGGGAAATTCAAGCCCACATCCTGGATGGATGAAGTGATGGCATGCATCTCGATCATCAGTTTCATCGGTTCATCAATCTTCGAGATGTCTTTGAAGAGTTGACGGAGAAATCTGTCGGGAGAAATCAGAGGTTCCACCTTAGTTCTGCTTGCCAACGCCTTGATTTCGGGAGATACATGGGCTATCCATGCCATATCAGCAGAATCGGTCTTCACATCCAGGTTCAACTGGGGCTGGAGAATCTGTAATTCCGAAGTAAAGGCTTGCATGCTCCTGGCACAACGGTCGGAGATGCTGGAACGCGCCTTCACCTGATTGCCGGCAGCAAAGATTTGCGGAAAGTGGGCAAACATGCGTCGGGCGATGCCCTGATGCTGAAGTGCACCGAGCTGGGTGAGCTTTCCACCATTCCCCCTGGCATTCTCCCACATTCTCGTCAGCATTCCCTTCACCTGCAGTCCGAGCGGAGTGAGATTACTCTCATCCTCGAAATGCCTGCATATCCATACATAACGGTCGTCATGCGCCATCCATCGGGAACCGTGGCGACCGTAATGACTGACATAAAAAGGAGTAAATCCGGCAGGAATAAGACCCGACGAAGGAATCAGGGAATCCTTGAAAGCATGCTTCTGGGAATATGGCAAAGCGCCTTTCAAGGAATCAAGCACACAACAAGAGTCTGTCCCGAAAGTTCCAGTCTGCGCTGACGGACCTCCGGGATAGGCGTAATAAATACCCCCCATCTGATGACGGGTTTGTGCTTGCATGGAAAGGACGCAACCTAACCATATATATATTAATGTGACTATTCTGTTCATTGCAGTTTACTTACTCATTGCATCAATGAGGATTACGTTGCAAATATAAGCAAAAAAATCAATATCTGCAATTTTTCTACAAAGAAAATACACTTTGATGAAAAAGTTTCTATATTTCTCTTTCTTTATCTAGGAGAAACTGCAAGAAGGAAACAGGGCAAAAGCGCAGCTAATGCATAAATATACCGCATAAAACTTACATAAAACCTAACTTTTAAAACATTTTATCGCTAAAAATGCATTTTCTCTAATATTTATTTGGCGGTTTCGTATATTTTATGTAATTTTGCAACCGCAAACGAATAAAAATACAACGTATGAAAGTAAAGAATAGCAGATTGGAAACATTGAAGATGCTCATCTCTAGTCAAGAGTTGAGTTCGCAGGATCAACTCTTGCAAGCGCTCGCCCAGGAAGGATTTGAGATAACGCAAGCCACATTGAGCCGCGACCTCAAGCTACTGAAGGTAGCCAAGGCAGCTTCATCCAGCGGCAAATACACATACGTACTTCCGAACGATGCACTCTACAAGCGGGTATCCAACCATATCCCGATCAGCAACATGGCGATGGGAACAGGATTTCTCTCCATCAACTTCTCGGGCAATATGGTGGTTATCAGAACCCGACCGGGATATGCCAGCAGCATTGCCTACAACATTGACAACAGCGACATCACCCAGATTCTGGGAACCATCGCAGGAGATGACACCATCTTCCTCGTCAAGAAAAAGGGAATTACAGAAGAAGAGATCATCAATGCACTTTCGGTGGTTATTCCTGAACTCAGTCTGCACGACTGATTCAACCCATAAATAAGAAATAGAAACAAGAACATTATTAAATATTTAAGAGAAAATGGAAGAAGTTAAAGTAATGGTGGCTGACGAAAGTCACATCAAATACATCGACACCATTCTGACTACAATCGCAGAAGCAGCAAAGAAACGTGGTTCAGGTATCGCCAAGCGTTCACCTGAATATGTGGCTACCAAGATGCGCGAAGCCAAGGCGGTTATCGCACTCCAGGGCGATAAGTTCGCAGGTTTCAGCTACATCGAAACATGGGGCAACAAGCACTATGTCACCACATCAGGTTTGATCGTTCACCCAGACTTCCGCGGTATGGGACTGGCTAAGCGTATCAAGAACCTTACCTTTACGCTCGCCCGACAGCGATGGCCTCATGCCAAGATTTTCTCTTTGACATCCGGTTCGGCTGTCATGAAGA
>JABLTL010072319.1_pt1 | contig 25976 bp, 17 predicted proteins | sample 7160151 | NCBI WGS metagenome assembly JABLTL01 (sample SAMN14651223, study PRJNA627086) | human gut metagenome | isolation source: feces | host: Homo sapiens
CGTAGAGGCGTACTATGATGTCGCCCTTGGGTGTCTCAATTCCCCATTGTCAAATGTCAAAATCTATTTCACAAAACAAGTTACCAGTCCGAAGTAGAGCCTCCACCTCCCGTAGAGCCTCCTCCAAAGCTACCACCGAAGCTTCCGCCTCCACCACCTCTGCCACTGCCAAGCATAGAACCAAGTATGGCTGCATTGGCCAAAGCATTGCCAGAATCATCGACATCCTGATCCTTTGTGACAATATGTCCACAATGCTTGCAGATGTATGTAGTGCGGCGAACCTTCCTTCCATGTCTTCCACCTGCCACGCGCATAATCTTGGAGTCCACCTTCTGCAATGCTCCCTTCTTATGACAGTTGGGACAACGCTGCTGCTCACCCATGAGGTATATTACAAACATTGTTATGACAACTATCGAGACGAGAACAAGAATTGCTCCTAACATGCCGTCGTCTTCGTCGCTGTCAGCCTCAGGTCGCATCGAACCGTCAAGCACCTTGGCCGACATCTTCACTCCGGCAACCATGCCTCCGTCCCAGTCGCCTTGCTTGAAGCGCGGCACCATCTGCTGCATCTGAATGCGCTTGGACATGGCATCGGTCATGGTGCCTTCTATGCCATAACCCGTAGTGAACCTCACCTTGCGCTGGTCCATGACAAAGAGGATAAGGAAACCATTGTCCGACTTCTTCTTGCCAATGCCCCACTTGCGGAAGAGTTCGTGGGCAAAGTCGAATATGTCCTCCTCACCGATACTTGGCAACATAACCACAGCTGTCTCAATGCCCGTTGACTGCTCCAAACGTCCAAGCACAGCATTTATGGAGTCGCGTGCTGCCATAGACAGTATCCGAGTAGGGTCGCTAACGTATTGCCGAGCATCGGTCAGGCGCACGTTAGGCACATCGCTGATAGTGTATTGCTTGGCATCAGCAGCATACGCCTGCACTGCCATAAACACAAACAGCAGACAGGCTATAATCCGCGTAAAGCGATGGGCAACCCTACTACAGGTTTTATCTTTCAATAGACCAACGTGGGTTATCATAATCGTTTCTTCTTAATACATAATTCAAAACTCAAAACTCAAAATTCAAAACTCTAAAATGCAAAACCCTCCCGACTACCGTCACGACACGGTACTGCCTCTCCCCTTGGAAGTGAATGCCAACGCATGGGCGGTTGATGCCGCCTGCTCGGGCAATCCCGGTCCGATGGAATATCAGGCCATAGACCTTGCCACGGGTGCGCAGGTGTTCCACTTCGGACCTGTGCATGGCACTAACAACATAGGCGAGTTTCTCGCCATAGTTCACGCTCTCGCCCTACTCGACAAACAAGGTATTACGGGCAAGACGATTTACAGCGACTCGCATAACGCTATTCTGTGGGTGCAGAAAAAACAATGCAAGACAAAACTCACACGAACACCACAGACGGAACAACTGTACCAAATAATAGCACGAGCCGAGAATTGGCTGCGCACGCACCAGATACAGAATCCTATAGTGAAATGGGAGACGAAAAAATGGGGCGAGGTGCCGGCTGACTTCGGACGCAAGTAACACGTGAATAAAAGGAATTAAAACACGACATTTCACACGTTTTGCAACCCAGTTGCGCCCTTTTATTCGTAACTTTGCAACCAAATGAAAAAACAACTCTCCATAATAAGCCTTTGGACAGCAACACTCATGGTATTGCTGTCAACCGTAGTGATGCACCATCATCACTACGAGCGCGTTTGCGTGGCATTGGAGCTATGCTCCCACGCCACCGGCGACATTGAGGCAGAGCAAGAGGAGAGTCATTCGCACCAGGAGACCGACCGCGGCTCATGCCGTGTGCACCAGCTCCATAAGTTCATCATCAATTCGGGCATGACGAAAAACATTCGTCGCCACATTATCGAAGGCAACCATTTCGTTGCCCTCCAATTGCCCGACGCCCAACTGTTGCCCGTTAGCAGCAGTCGAATAGTTGCCGAATGGCAGCACACAGCAACACCTCTCTCGCTTAGAGTGTTGCAATCCTTAAGGAGGAGAGGTCCTCCTGTCTTTTAGTTTTTCTATTACTAAGCAGCAGTTCTGAATTATCTTTACATATTAGTAGGAGGAGGGTGTGTCAAAAGTCATAAGCGATACGCCCTGAAAGGGCAAAAGTCCATAGCCCAGGGCGTTGCCATGGGCTATGGAGAATATTGGGCTTTCAGCCCGCATTATTTGCATTTTGACACACCCTCCACTAATTCGGCTGAAAATTCAACTAAAAGACAAAAAACAACAAAATGAAAAGAATTTTATTCATTGTGGCGATCACTCTCATCGCCCTTGCCGGCTTTACATTCTTCACCGGCGCAGGCCACGCCGAGGCCCACGACGACCACGACGGTCACAACCATGACGAAGAAGTCGACTTCGACAACATACCTCTCACACAGAAGCAAATCAGCACCATCGACCTGCGCATGGGCGAGGTGCAGCAGCGCGAACTCGACGCCACTATCCATGTGAACGGACAGCTCGTTCTGCGTGCACAGAACATGGGCGACGTGGCTTCGCTCATGGGCGGCATCGTGAAGAGCGTGCTCGTGAAGGAAGGCGACAACGTGGCAAAGGGTCAGGTGGTGGCTACCATCGAGAATACCGACGTGGTGTCGATGCAACGCGAATACTTCTCGGCTTACAAGGAGGCTGAGATGGCACAGATTGAGATGCAACGCCAGCAGACTTTGCAGCAGAACGGAGCCGGCGTGAAGAAGACCCTGCAACAGGCCCAAAAAGACTACAAGGTAGCGCAGGCGAGCGTCATCGGCATAGGACGACAGCTCCAACAGATGGGCATCAGCACCAAGGCCGTGGCACAGGGCAAGTTCACTACCGTGTTCCCCCTTCACGCGCCTATCAGCGGCACAGTAAGCCAGCTCACAGCAAGCCTCGGCTCTTATGCCGACATGCAGACTCCGCTGATGAAGATACGCAACAACGCGGCGGTAGAAGCCGACCTCAACGTGTTTGAGCGCGACCTCAACAAGGTGAAGAAGGGCGACCGCGTGGTGCTGGCCCTCACCAACCAGCCCGGAGTGAAGGTGGCTGGCCACATCTACGGCATCAACCAATACTTCAACAACGGCACCAAGGCTGTGTCTGCCCACGTGCGCCTGGAGCCGTCGAAGGGACTGCATCTGTTCGACGGCATGTACGTGCAAGGCTCCATTGCCACCGGACGTCAGTTGTGCAACGCCCTGCCCTCAAAGGCCATCGTAACAGCCGACGGCAAGAACTACGTGTTCCTGCTCAACGACGCTCCCAAGGGAGGCAAATATTCATTCTCGCGCCATGAGGTTTCCACCGGAGTGTCGCAGGACGGATACACAGAGATTTCTCTGTGCAAGCACATGACCAAGGGCAAGAAGGTGGTCACCGACAACGCTTTCTATCTTGCAAGCATGACGGGAGAACACGGCGAACATAATCACTAAACAGCAAAGGAGTTTTAATATCATGTTTCAGAAACTCATCACATATTCCATCCACAACAAGCTCGTTGTGGGTGTAGCCACGCTTGCCCTTATCGTGTGGGGCGTGTGGTCGCTCATTCATCTGCCGTTCGACGCCACTCCCGACATCACCAACAACCAGGTGCAAGTGATAACCCAGGCTCCGTCGCTCGGAGCGCAGGAGGTGGAACAGAACATCACTACTCCCGTGGAGATGGCTCTCGCCAATATCCCGCGCATCGAGGAGCGCCGAAGTATCTCGCGAAGCGGACTCTCCGTCATCACACTTGTATTCGACGACGCTGCCGACATCTATTGGGCACGCTCGCAGGTGGCGCAAGTATTGGAGACGATAAGCAAGGAATTGCCCAACAACACCGAAACCGAAATGGGGCCTATCGCCACAGGTCTTGGCGAAATCTACCACTACACAGTTAGGGCGAAGGAAGGCTACGAGCACAAATACTCGCTCACCCAGCTGCGCACCATTCAGGACTGGATTGTGCGCAAGCAACTGTCGGGCACTCCGGGCGTTGCCGAGGTGTCGGGATGGGGCGGATTTGTGAAGCAATACGAGGTGGCTGTAGACAACCAGCGGCTCAACGCCAACGGCATTACCGTGGGCGAGATCTACTCGGCTCTTGAGCGCAACAACGCCAACACGGGCGGTAGCTACATCGAGGAGAACGCCAACCAATATTACATACGCGGAATAGGACGTGTAGGCTCGCTGTCCGACATCGCCAACATCTGCATCAAGACTGTAGGCTCAACACCGGTACGCATCGGCGACGTGGCAAAGGTGCAGGAGGGTCACGCCACACGCTTTGGTGCCGTGACTCGCAACGGCGAGGGCGAGGTTGTGGCAGGCATCGCCATCATGCTCAAGGGCGAGAACTTCCAGGAGGTGAGCGCCAACGTGAAGGAGCGCATAGCCCAGATACAGAAGTCGCTGCCCGAGGGAGTGGTGATAGAGCCGTTCATCGACCGCACCAACCTCGTGAAGCGTGTTGAGGGAACAATAGCCCGCAACCTCATCGAGGGCGGACTCATCGTCATCTTCGTGCTTGTGCTCTTCCTCGGCAACTGGCGCGCTGGACTTGTCGTGGCGTCGGTCATTCCGCTCTCCATGCTCTTTGCCTTCGGCATGATGAAGGCGTTCGGCATCGACGGCAACCTGATGTCGCTTGGAGCCATCGACTTCGGAATGATTGTCGACTCGGCTGTCATCATCGTCGAGGCTGTCGTCACGCACATCAACACGGGACATTTCTCCAACCCCAACGTGCGCGCCGCCTATATCTCCCAAAGCGACTCACTTCCGTCTGCCCCCTTCCGTCTCACCCGAAGCCAGATGGACGAGGAGGTGCACTTCTCTGCCTCGCGCATACGTCAGAGTGCGGCATTCGGCGAGATTATCATCATGATAGTCTACATTCCGCTTATGACCCTTGTAGGCATCGAGGGAAAAATGTTCCGCCCGATGGCTCTCACCGTGTTCTTCGCCATTCTTGGAGCGTTCATCCTCTCGCTCACCTACGTGCCTATGGCGAGCAGTCTGTTCCTGAGCCGAAGCGTACACACACGCAAGACTATAAGCGACAAGATAATTGAAAAACTGCAGTCGTGGTATCGCCCCATTCTGGAGTATGCCCTAAGGCAGAGCAAGAATGTGATAACGGCTGCCGTGGCTCTGTTCTGCGTGTCGGCGGTAGGCTTCAAGTTCCTTGGCGGCGAGTTCATCCCGAGTCTTGAGGAGGGCGACTTCGCCGTGGAGATGAGCATGGCGCAAGGCACATCGCTCACACAGATGGTGGAGAGCTGCACCAAGGCCGAGAAACTGCTCAAGGCTGAATATCCCGAAGTGAAGCAGGTGGTGAGCCGCATCGGAAGCGCCGAGATTCCCACCGACCCTATGCCCGTGGAGCGTGCCGACATCATGATTGCCCTAAAGCCCAAGGACGAGTGGACATCGGCCAAGACTGCCGACGAGCTGCGCGACAAGATGGAGCACACGCTTGCCAACATCCCAGGCCTCGCGGCTGAGATTTCGCAGCCTATACAGATGCGCAACAACGAGCTGCTGACGGGCATCAAGCAGGACGTGGCCGTGAAGATATTCGGCAACGACCTCACCACATTGGCTGAGCAGGCCGAGAAGGTGAAGCGCATGATTCAACCCGTAGAGGGAGTGAGCGGCATATACGTGGAGAAGGTGTCGGGATTGCCACAGATTCAGATACGCTACGACCATGCGCGCATGGCGCAATACGGACTGTCGGTCGACGATGTGAACTCGGTGCTTGAGACCACGTTTGCCGGTGCCGTGGCTGGCTCTGTTTACGAGGGCGAGAAGAAGTTCGACCTCATCGTGCGACTCAGCAACAACGAGCGCAACGCCGCCACCTTGCAGCAGCTCTCCATTCCGCTTGCCGACGGCACGAACATTCCGCTTGAGCAGATTGCCGACATCGTGTATGAGCCTGCCCCGGCACAGGTGTCGCACGAGGACGGAGGCAGAAGAATATACGTGGGATTCAACGTGAAGGGACGCGACGTGCAGTCGACGGTGAACGAGATTCAGCAGAAACTCGACAAGGAGCTGAAGTTGCCCGAGGGCTACTACTACACCTACGGCGGCGAGTTCAAGAACCTTCAGAGTGCCACCCAACGCCTGATGATTGTTGTGCCCATAGCCCTCGCCATCATCCTCATGCTGCTCTATGCCACGGTGAAGAACCTGCGCGAGTCGCTCTTCGTGTTCTCTGCCATCCCCTTAGCAGCCATTGGCGGCGTATGGGCGTTGTGGATGCGCGGAATGCCGTTCTCCATCTCGGCAGGCGTGGGATTCATCGCCCTCTTCGGTGTGGCTGTGCTCAACGGCATCGTGCTCATCGGACAGATGAACCAGATGGAGCGGGAGCAGCATCACGACATCCACCACCGCATTATGGAGAGCTGCATGATACGCTTGCGCCCTGTGCTTATGACGGCTCTTGTGGCTTCATTGGGCTTCCTGCCAATGGCTCTGTCGCATGGCGACGGTGCCGAGGTGCAGCGTCCGTTGGCTACGGTGGTGATTGGCGGTCTTATTACTTCAACATTGCTCACTCTGCTTGTGCTGCCGGCAATATACAAGCAGTTCAGCAAAAAGTAAAATAAAACAACATTAGTGATATGAATATAAAGAAATGTGTAGTTGCAGCAATAGCAACGATAACATCTGCAACAACTATATCGGCACAAGTAGCCTCGCAGAAGGCGACTGGCGAGGCCACGGCTACGCTCACCCTCGCCCAATGCCTTTCGCTCGCCTCCGAGCACAACCTCACGCTCAAGCAGGCTGAGCTGCAAGTCGACCGCGCCCGCACCCTGCAAGCCACGGCATGGGACGTGGACAAGACGGAGCTGTCGCTCTCGCAAGACCCCACGTCTGGCGGCTCGCCCGACAACGCCATTGCCATCTCGCAGTCGATAGAGTTCCCCACGGTATACGCCGCGCGTCACGGTCAGCTCAAGGCTGAAACCAAGATGGAGGAGAGCCGACGCAACGTGGCTGCCATTCAAGTGCGTGCCGACATCACAGCCGCCTATTGGCAGCTGGTCTACAATCTGGAGCGCGTAAACATTATCATGGCCCAGGACTCCATCCTCACCCGATATGCCGACATCGCCGACAAACGCTACAAGGCGGGCGAGACACGCCAGCTGGAATCGCTGTCTGCCACCCGTCTCCTGCGCGAGAACAAGATGGAACTCGCCTCTGCACAAAGCGACTTGACTGTAAGCCAGCACCTGCTCGCCTCGCTCATCGGCATCGACACAGCCCCCATGCCTGCCGACAACAAGCTCGCCCCACTCGCCTATCAACCGCGCGAATACGTGTATGCAGCTACTGCCGAGGGCGAGCTTGCCTACAACCAAGTGGTGGTGGCCGACAAGGCTCTGCGAGTGGCTAAGAACGGCTACGCGCCTTCCTTGTCGCTTGCCCTTAAGAACCAGCTCGTCATCAGCGGATGGAACCCTTACAATGAGGACCGCTCACGCTACGCGGGCGGCAACTTCATGGGATTTGAGGTGGGCATTGGTGTGCCGCTCTTCTTCGGAGCCACAAAAGCTAAGGTGAAGGCGGCACGCAAGGACCGCGAGATTGCCGAAATGTCGATGCACCAGCAGCAGCTCACCCGACAGAAGGACTACGATGCCGCCTTAGCACGCTACACGGCGGCCTTCAACCGCATGCAGTACTACGAGAGCCAAGGCTCTGCCGACGCTGAGGAGATTGCACGCCTCGGAACCGTGGAATACGAGAACGGCGAAATCACTTACATCGAATATATCAACGCCCTGCAGGAATCGATCGACTCCCGACTGAAACGCGCCGCCGCCATCAACGACTACAATCAGGCGGTTGTGGAAATGCAGAGAATGCAGTAGGAGTTTTGAGTTTTGTTTATCACCGGATTGTTAGCTTGGTTCTGCTGCACCAAGCTAACAATCGGGCGATAAACAGAAAAAATATGGGGCAACATTGTGCTAATATTTCTGTCTAAACATTAGAGCGATAAACTACTGTTTTACATCACTCAAAATATCGGGTATCATTTGATTCCAACATTTCGGTTTTATCATTAAATTTAAAGTCTAATCATCAAATTAGCTATGATACTTTTCAAGTAATCCGAGAACAATTATTACCTTTGTTCTTGAACTTAATATACCTAAGTTAGTTATTATAATAAATACTGTCAAATTATGAATATCGAATATATACATCCTCGTAACCAATACCAACTCATTATAGATAAATGGCTATTGCAACCGAATGTTAGTGAGAAAACGAAATCTATTTTGAGACGAGGTTTATGGTGTTGCCTTAATCCAATTGAAATACATGGTGGCATTCTCATTACAGGGATAAACCCATCATATGACAAAAATGTCATTGATGAACCGGCTGATTGTACATTTCAAGAAACCGTCAATGCAAACGGAAGTAATTACTGGCAAACGAAGCATGACATGGTCAAAGGCCTTGGAATTGCAACTGCTTACATTGACCTTTTTCCTTTGAGAATGACCAAGCAAGATTCTTTTATGAATGACAAGGTTATTCCTCTACAACTTAAAGTCGATCTTTTACAGATAACTCAAAGAAGTATTGAATCTATACATCCTCGTCTTATTATTAACCCGAACATGTCAAGTTGCATTTATTGGGGATTAAATGAACATTACTCATGGATGGGATATGATATGGAGCAAGTTAATAATCCTACTGATAAAGGGCAATTATATCGGATTAAGGGAATAAAGAATAAGAGTGACGTGTTACTCCCAGAAATAAGTTCATGCTTGGAAGGAACATACTTTTTACAATACAAGTATCATGGCAATGGAGTTCTCTCACATGAGCAATACCTTACCAATGAAGATATTTATAAAATTTGGTCTTACATAAATCAATAAGTAACAGTTCAAAATTATCTTTACATTTAGTAGGAGGGTATGGCATCCTTGCCATACCCACTAAATCGGCAGTACTATCATGTCAGAGTGGAGGGTGTGTCAAAACGCAAATAAAAGCGGGCTGAAAGCCCAATTTCTTTACAGCCCAGGGCCGCTCGGCTCTGCCGCTTGCCTAAGCAAGAACGCCCTGGGTATATAGCATTCAGTTAACAACGCGCCCTGTAAGGGCAACTATCTGTGGCACTATAGAGTTGCCCTTACAGGGCGCATGGTTTGTGTTTGTCCGTTACCCAGGGCGTTGCCCTGGGCTATGGAGAAATTGGGCTTTCAGCCCGCATTATTTGCGTTTTGACACACCCTCCTCCTACAGATTGCCGCTCATATATAGAGATAAATATGACGCATACTTTAAGTTATGAGCTGGAAGTTTCGGATGAGCCTTCTGAGGAGAATTAGGAAGGCTTCCTTTCGAAAAAAAACAGGCTGTTACACGGAAGTAACGGCTTCCTTTCGGAAAAAAGTAGCTGTTACACGGAAGTAACGGCTTCCTTTCGGGAAAAAGTGGCTGTTACACGGAAGTAACGGCTTCCTTTCGGAAAAAAGTGGCTGTTCCACAAAGATATTTGCATTTTTTCTCCAGTTGGACGTTTCACACAAAAGATATTTGCATTTTTTCTAAAAAAAAGGCTGTTCCACAAAGATATTTGCATTTTTTCTCCAGTTGGACGTTTTACATCGATGATCTTGCCATTTTTTTTCCAGTTGGACGTTTCACACAAAAGATATTTGCATCTTTTGGAGGGATTGGACCTTTTGTATACAAAAAACGAAGCAATCGAATGCTTGATGAAACTTTTTGATGCAACAACAGCAAGTTTTAATGACAAAACAATGATGGTTTCAATTATTTTTTATATTTTAGCAACCGCAATCGGTTCACCCCGACTACGCACATAACCTAATGTCTAATTAAAATCCGAACAACTATGAAGGAGATTAACGACATCTATTTGCCGCACATTAACAATGGCGCACATTTCACCTACGTAACCAACATCCTTGCACGTGCCGAAAACGACACTGCCGTAAAGAGCAAGGCTGCCGAACAACTGGCGGCATTCAAGGCTGCCGTAGCAAAAGAGGACGAAGTGCTGAAGATTTCACAGAAGAGTTTGTTAAGCGATGAGATCGCTAAGGCCGACGCCGACCGCGATGCCCTTTACATCGGCTACAAGAAGGCTGTAAATGCTTTCCTTGCCATTCCCATTGAGGAAATGCAGCAGGCGGCTAAAATCCTTGCACAACACATCAAGGACTACAGAATAAACGTTGCCGACCAGCTCGACAAGGAGACGGGTATGCTGGTGAACTTCATCTCCGACCTTGAGGACAAATACTCTGAGCAGACTGCCAAACTGGCTTTGACGGCATTCGTCACCAACTTGAAGGAGGCCAACGAGCGGGTGAGGTCGCTCACACTCCAGCGCACCAACGAGCGAATGGGACTCAGCGTGGGAGCATTGAAGAATGCACGCAAAGCCACCGACGCGGCCTACTACGCCTTGATAAAAATGGTGAATGCTCTCGCTCTCGTCTTCGGCGACAAGGACTATGCCTTGTTCATCGACTACGTGAACACGGAAGTGGCACAATACAAACGCAATGTCATTAAACAGAAAGCTACTGCTACAAACACTCCAGGCGAACCTTCCGGGAAACCTGGAACTGGAACAACGGGTGGCTCTACGACGGGTGGCTCAACAACGGGAGGCTCAACAACAGGAGGCTCAACGACGGGTGGCTCTACAACGGGTGGTGGAGGCTCCTCATTGGATGAAGACAATGGTACTGAGGCATAAGCAAGCAGTATGATTCATTAGGTTCATCCGAAAAAAAGAGTGTCAGAAGCAAGAATATCAATTTATAAAAAAGAGGTCGAGCATTTTCCTGCTCGACCTCTTTTTTTACAACTTAACTGAACGTTCAAAGAAGACAACTTAACTGAACTTTCAAAAAAGCCAACTTAACTGAACGTTCAAAAAAGCCCAAATATCTATTACATGCGCTCCGGCACCTCGATGCCCAACAGCGCCATGCCGTTCTTCAATGTCTTGCCCACGTTCTGTGCAAGCACGAGGCGCACAACCTTCTCGTCCTCGGTATCGGCACCAAGGATTGAGTAGTCGTGGTAGAACTGGTTGAATGCCTTGGTGAGCTCGTAGCAGTAGTTGGCGATGCCCGACGGCGAGTAGTCCTTGCCTGCCTGCTCCACAGCTGCGCCAAACTCGTTGAGCTTCTGAATCAGCTCTATCTCCTTCTCGTTGAGAGGCATCTCGGCTGAGAGAGTTGCCGGGACTGTGATGCCCTCGGCTGCTGCCTTGCGCAGGATTGAGCGGATACGTGCGTAGGTGTACTGGATGAACGGACCTGTGTTGCCGTTGAAGTCGATCGACTCCTCTGGGTTGAAGAGCATGTTCTTGCGGGCGTCTACCTTGAGGATGAAGTACTTCAACGCACCAAGACCCACAACGCGTGCAATCTCGTTGCGCTCCTCCTCGCTCATGTCCTTGAACTTGCCAAGCTCCTCGCGTGTCTGCTTGGCGTCGGCTATCATTGCCGCAATCAGGTCGTCGGCGTCAACCACGGTTCCCTCGCGGCTCTTCATCTTGCCGTTGGGCAGCTCAACCATTCCATAAGAGAAGTGTACAAGCTCCTTGCCCCACTTGAATCCGAGACGGTCGAGAAGGATTGAGAGCACCTGGAAGTGGTAGTTCTGCTCGTTGCCCACTACGTAGATCATCTTGTCGATGGGGAAGTCGTTGAAGCGCATCTCGGCTGTGCCGATGTCCTGGGTCATGTAGACGCTGGTGCCGTCGGAACGGAGCAGGAGCTTCTGGTCGAGGCCCTCGCCGGTGAGGTCGGCCCAAACAGAGTTGTCGTCCTTGCGGAAGAAGAGGCCCTTGGCAAGACCTTCCTCCACCTTCTTCTTGCCTACGAGATAGGTGTTAGACTCATAGTAGATCTTGTCGAAGCCTACGCCGAGAGCCTTGTAGGTCTCGTCGAATCCGGCATATACCCAGTCGTTCATCTTTTTCCAGAGAGCGCGCACCTCGGGGTCGTTCTGCTCCCACTTCACGAGCATCTCGTGAGCCTCCTTGATGAGCGGCGACTCCTCCTTGGCCTTCTTCTCAGCCGACTCCTCGTCCATGCCCTCTGCCATGTACTTGGCCTTAAGCTCCTTCACCTCCTCGCGGTAGTGCTTGTCGAAAGCCACGTAGTAGTCGCCGATGAGATGGTCGCCCTTCTTGCCGCTGGTCTCCGGAGTCTCGCCGTTGCCATACTTCAGCCATGCGAGCATCGACTTGCAGATGTGTATGCCTCGGTCGTTGACGATGTTGGTCTTCACCACCTTGTTGCCGTTGGCCTCCATTATCTGGGCGAGCGACCAACCGAGCAGGTTGTTGCGCACGTGTCCGAGGTGGAGCGGCTTGTTGGTGTTGGGCGATGAGTACTCAATCATTACGAGTGGCGAGTTCTCTGTAACGGGCTTCTCGCCGAACTTCTCGTTCTGGTTCATCTCGTTGAGCAGCGAGAGCCAAGCCTTCTTGTCGATAACGAGGTTGAGGAATCCCTTCACCACGTTGAAGTCGGCGATAGCCTCGCAGTTCTCCTTGATGTATGCGCCAAGGTCCTGGGCTGTGTCCTCGGGCTTCTTGTGCGAGATCTTGAGGAATGGGAACACTACGAGAGTGAGGTTGCCCTCAAACCCGCTTCTTGTCTTCTGAAGCTGCACCAAGTTCTCGGGCACTTCCTGACCGTAAAGTTCTTTCACCGCTGCCTGGGCAGAAGTGATGATTTGCTGTTCTATTGTCATGTTTATACTGTATTTATTCTGTTTTTATATGATGTTGGAAATCAAGATGCAAAGTTACGCTTTTTTCTTGAAAATGAACCTCTCGCACTCGTCCAATATCTTCACCCGCGCCACTTTCATCACTATATAATATAATGCCGCGGCTATGGCGAAGCGCGACAGGAGCAGCAGCCAGAGGCTTTGCAAGGGCATTGTCACGACGTAGGCCACGGCCATTACGCCAGCTGCGGCAAGGGCGAAAGGCACCACATCGCGGAAGAACATCCTGTAGCCGTAGCCCGAGAGGCGACGCACGAAGAAGAGCCACACGAGCAGCCACAACGTGTTGAGCAGCATGTAGCCCACCACCATTGCGCGGATGCCCAAGGGCCAGATGCACAGCATTGTGGCGATGAGGGCCACGCCCAAGGAGAAGGTGCACCAGAAGAAGGTGCCCGACTTGCCCTTGGATATTATCATATTGGAGAAGAGCGTGGAGATGGGCATCGTCGCGCCCGACACACAGAGTATCTGGATGAACTCTGCCGAGGTGAGCCATTTCTCGCCTATTGCCAGCACGATGAACTCCTTTGCCACGAGGCCGAAGCCGAAGAGCAGGGGGAACGTTATGAACGACGTGAAGCGCATCATCTTGCGGAACACGTCGAGCTGGCGTCCACGCTCGTCGTTAAGGCTCACAAGCACGGGCTGAGCCACCTGCGACACCATGCTCTGCACCAAGGAGAAGCACTTGAAGTTCCATTGGTAGGCCTGGTTGTAGTTGCCCGTGTCGCGCGGCGAGAAGTAGTGGCCGAGCAGGATGTTGAGCACATTGTTGTTGACGCTCGTCATGATGGTTGTGGCGAGTATCTTGCACGAGAATCGGAACATGCGCCTTACGGGTGCGAAGGTGATGCCGCGGATGGTGGGTCGCCAGGGCGAGAAATACCATTGGAAGAAGGTGTTGATGCCCACGTAAACCAGTCCCTGCGTGGCAAGCGACCAATAGGCGAAGCCACAGAACGCCATGACCACGCCCACTATGCTCGAAGCCACCACGGCGATGCCGCCTGCCTCTGCCTGCTGCTTTGCCTTGAGATGCTTGAAGAGATAGGCCGACTGTGCCGTGCCGAGCGACGCTATGATGATGCTCAGGAAGGCGTAGCGGCAGAGCGGCACGACGCGCGGCGTGTGGTAGTAGTCGCCTATGAGGGGTGCCGCGAAGAAGAGGATGGTGTAGAGCGACGCGGCCATGATGATGTTAAACCAGAACACGGAGTTGTAGTCCTCGGACGTGGGCTCCTTGAGGTTGGTGAGGGCTGTGCGGAAACCGCTGTCCTGCAACGCTGTCGCTATCAACGAAAAGATGCTTATCATCGCCATCATGCCATAGTCGGAGGGCGCGAGCAGTCGTCCGAGCACTATGCCGAAGGCAAGGCCCACCACCTGCTGCATGCCGCTGTTGAGTCCGCCCCACAGAAGTCCCTTGGCAGTTTTGTCTTTAAGAGATTCCATATTGTTTTTCTTTTTTATCGTCCGATCGTTGGCAAAGTGTGTTGCTTTGCCAACAATCGGGCGTTTCTATTATTGTTTTTGTCAAAGCCCCTTCTGAAAGGATGGCATTGCAATCTGTCAAGTTATACAATCACAAGCTTTGTCAGCGACTTCTCGGCAAACGTCTCCTGCGCCACACGCTGCAAGTCCTCAGCCGTGAGCGCGTCGATATGGTCGCATAGAGCCGTGACATCCTTCTTCCATCCGTAGTGCAGGAATCCCTTGGCAAAGTCGAGCGCAAACGACTCGCGCGAGTCGCACGCAATGCCTATCTGTCCGCGTATCTGCTTCTTGGCGGCATGAAGCTGAGCCTCGCTGAGAGGCTTCTCCATCACCTTGTCAAGCTCATGCCGGATAAGGCGCAAGCACTTGTCCACATTCTTTGGGTCGCAACCGAAATATACTGCCCACAGACCCGTGTCGCTGTAGCTCTGCATCATGCTCTCCACGGTGTAGACAAAAGCATGGCGCTCGCGGAGCGAGATGTTCAGTCGGGCGTTCATGCCCGGTCCGCCAAGAATGTTGTTAAGGAGATAAAGGGCTATGCGCCGGTTGTCGTGAACGTCGTAGGCACGGTTGCCAATCATCACGTGGGCAAGGTGGGTGTCCATGTGGTGGTTGATGTGCTGGGCTACGTATGGTGGTAATGACATAGCTGATTTCTCCTTGTTAACGTCAATGGCAGGACTTTCTGCTGATGATTGCTGTTGCGAGCTATCCGCAGCCACGGCGTTGGCACGCTCAAGCAATCGCACCACCTTGCCGAAGTCCACATCGCCATAGGCGAAGAACACGCTGTTGTCGGGGCGGTAGTATCTGCGGGTGAAACGCAGGGCATCCTCGGTTGTGTAGGTGCGCAGCTGCTCGGCTGTGCCGAGGATGTTGTGGCCGAGAGAATGGCCATTGTATATGGCATTCTCGAAGAGGTCGTAGACGAGTTCGGCTGGCGAGTCGTTGTAGCTCTCTATCTCGTCGACTATCACCTCCACTTCCTTGTCTATCTCGGCTTGCGGATAGGTGGAGTGGAACACGATGTCGGTGAGCAGGTCGACGGCACGGTCGATATTGTCCTTCAAGACGGCTGCATGATATACGGTCTCCTCCTTGTTGGTGAAGGCGTTGAGGTCGCCGCCCACGCTCTCAAGATAACCGAGTATCTTCATCGACGTGCGGCGCTCTGTGCCCTTGAATGTCATGTGCTCGCAGAAGTGAGCCATGCCCTCCTCCCTACCCTTCTGCTCGTCGCGGGTTCCGGCAGCCACGGCATAGCCGCAATACACCACGGGCGAGGGCGAAGGCAAATGAATAATGCGCAGTCCGTTGGACAGCGTATGTGTGTTGTAATTCATATCTTTTGCTTTGTATTTTTTCTTTCAGAGTGCAAAGTTACACTTTTTAGTTATGTATATCATTCATTATGCTCCACTTATCATTCATTAACACCACAACTTGCGTGTTATGTCGCCAAATTTACGTAATTTTGTGGTCGCAATCGTATTTTACACCAATCGCAACAATATAACCGAATATAAATTTTAACAACATAACTATATGAAACATCTGTTACTTACTCTGGCTGTAGCCGGCATGTCGCCGTGCCTTATCTATGCAGCCGAGACAACGGACAAGGCTGTACAGCCTACGTTCACCGAATGGCACGACTTGTCGGTGAACAACGTCAACCGTTTCCCCGTACACACTTCGTTCTTCGCCTACGAGAACCGCAACGCTGCGCTCAAGGGCGACCGTACCCAATCGGGTAACTATCTTTCTATCGAGGGCGACTGGAAATTCAACTGGGTGGCTAATGCCGACCAGCGCCCCACGGATTTCTTCAAGACCGACTACAACGACTCTTCATGGAAGACAATGCCCGTGCCTGGCATCTGGGAACTCAACGGCTTTGGCGACCCTGAGTACGTGAACATAGGCTTTGCTTGGCGCGGACACTTCAAGGACAATCCGCCTGAGGTGCCTACTAAGGACAACCACGTGGGCTCATACCGCCGCACTATACACATTCCCGAATCATGGGACGGCCGCCAGGTGATTGCCCACTTCGGTTCGGTGACTTCCAACATGTATCTCTGGGTGAACGGACATTTCGCAGGCTATGCCGAGGACTCAAAGTCAGCTGCCGAGTTCGACATCACTCCATATCTCAAGAAAGGCGACAACCTCATTGCCTTCCAGACGTTCCGCTGGTGCGACGGTTCTTACTCTGAGGACCAGGACTTCTGGCGCTTGTCGGGCGTGGCCCGCAACTGCTTCCTCTACTCTCGCTCTAAGTCGGCTCATGTTGATGACGTGCGCGTGACTCCCGATCTCGACGCTGAGTACAAGAACGGCTCGCTTGCCGTGAACATCAAGGGCAAGGGCAACGCCAAATTCATCATCGACCTTCTCGCTCCAAACGGAGACATCGTGAGCCGCAAGGTGCTCAACACCACTAAGGTGAAGAAGAAGGAGGGCAAGAAAGTGGCTGAAATCAACGCTACTGTGAAGTTCGACGTGGAGAACCCGCTGAAGTGGACTGCCGAGACTCCTAACCTCTACAAGGTGGTTGTCACCGTGCAGCAGAACGACAAGGACGTGGAGGCTGTGCCCGTGCGCACCGGTTTCCGCAAAATTGAAATCAAGAACGCTCAGCTGCTCGTCAACGGACAGCCTATATACATCAAGGGTGCCAACCGCCATGAGATTGACCCCGACGGTGGCTACGTTGTTTCACGTGAAAAAATGATTGAGGACATCAAACTGATGAAGCAGTTCAACGTGAATGCTGTGCGCACCTGCCACTATCCAAACGACCCTGAACTTTACGACCTTTGCGACGAATACGGACTCTACGTATGCGCCGAGGCTAACCAGGAGAGCCACGGATTCTACTACGGCAAGGATGCTGTCACAACAACTGAGCTTTTTGCTAAGCCTATCCTTGAGCGCAACCAGCACAACGTGCAGAACCAGTTCAACCACCCGTCAATTATTTATTGGTCGATGGGCAACGAGACTGCCGACTCTAAGAATTTCACGGCCGTGAAGAACTGGATTAACCAGTACGACCCGTCGCGCCCAGTACATTGGGAGCGTGCCATCGAGGGCGACAACACCGATATCTATGCCGAAATGTACAACACACCTGAGGGAGTGGAACGCTACAGCAAAGACCCATCGAAGAAGAAACCGCTCATCATGTGTGAGTATGCTCACGCTATGGGCAACTCTGGCGGCTCAATGCACGAATACTGGGATCTCGTGCGCAAGTATCCTACCAATCAGGGCGGATTCATCTGGGACTTCGTCGACCAGGGCTTGCGTGGCAAGGACGAGAAGGGCAACACCATATTCAAGTATGGTGGCGACTACAACTCTTACGACCCGTCGGACAACAACTTCTGCTGCAACGGCTTCATATATGCCGACCGCACTCCTACTCCTCAGGCTTACGAGATAGGCTACTGGTATCAGAACTACTGGGTAGAGCCAGAGAACCTTCAGAATGGATGGATTATCGTGAAGAACGAGAACTTCTTCCGCAATGCCGACAACGTGTCGCTATCATGGGCTATCGTGGCTGACGGCATTGAATATCAGAACGGAACCATAGCCGACATCTCGATGCTCGCCCCACAGCAGAAAATGAGAGTAGTGCTGCCTTACAAGCTCGACCAATACAAGAACCAGAAGGACGTGATGCTCAACATCGAGTTCCGACTCAAAAAGGACGAGACTATGCTCAAGGCTGGCGACATCGTGGCTCACCAGCAGTTGCCTATCCGCGAGTTCACAGGCTCTGACCTTGCCGTCAACCCAACTGCCACAAAGGCCGTGAAGCTGACCGACAAGAAGAAGGAACCGCAGCTTACACTCGCTTCACAGAACTTCACATTGCAGTTCGACCGCGCTACTGGATTCATCTCTAAGTATGAGGTTGGAGGCAAGTCGTTGCTTGGCGAGGGTGGTTCGCTGAAGCCTAACTTCTGGCGTGCTGTTACCGACAACGATATGGGTGCCGGAGTGCAGAAGACATTCGCTGCTTGGCGAACTCCTGAGCTTAATCTCCGCTCTATCGCTGCCGACAAGAAGACTAAGACTGTTACTGCCGAATACGACATGCCTACTGTACAATCTACTCTCACGCTCACATATCAGGTGGACGAGAATGGTGTGCTCAACGTGACCCAGTCGCTTAAGACTACTCCTGGAGCTAAGGTTTCGGAAATGCTGCGCTTCGGTATGATTATGAACCTGCCTTACAACATGGACCAGGCCCAGTGGAACGGACGCGGACCGGTGGAGAACTATTCCGACCGCAAGCTGTCGCAGAACGTTGGCATCTATAAGTCAACCGCCGACAAGCTCTTCTTCCCATACGTTCGTCCGCAGGAGACTGGCACTATGAGCGACCTGCGCTGGTGGCAGGAGACCGACCAAAACGGTTTCGGATTCCGTATCGAGAGCGACAAACTCTTCTCGGCGTCAGCTCTTCACTACGACCTGCTCGCGCTCGACGAGGGTGAGGAGAAGCATCAGCGCCACTCACAGTCGGTTGAGAAGTCGAAGTACACCAATATGTTCATCGACCTTGTGCAGGAAGGTGTAGGCGGTGTGAACAGCTGGGATGCCGACGGACGTGCCCGCAAGGGGCACCGTGTGGAATACAAGGACTATACATTCAAGTTCCGCATCTCGCCTAAGACCAAGTAATGAATTACTTTCCTATTATGCGAAAGTTCTAAGTTCTGATAATAAATTTAAAACGGCAATCACACGTATTTAAATCATCGTGTGATTGCCGTTTTTTTATCACGTCTGTTTCAAATCCGGAAAACAACATTATATCATCATATTTTATATGAATTTATCTGATTTAAGTTACTATTGAAAGATTATTCTTTTAAAAACGATTTGGCATTCAACTATTTTGTGTAAGTTTGCAAAACAAAATATTAACTCAATATTTAGCGATATGAATTCATTGAAAGATAGATGCATACGGTTTGACTGGGCGATAAAACGTCTGTTGAGACAGAAAGCCAACTTCGATGTGCTTGAGGGGTTCCTCACCGTCTTCCTAAACGAGAAGGTGGAGATTATGGAGATTCTTGAGAGCGAAGGCAACCAACTCGCTGCCGACGACAAGTTCAACCGCGTAGACATAAAGGCAAAAAACTCCAAGGGAGAGATTATCATCGTAGAGGTGCAAAATACAAGCGAACTTTACTATCTTGAACGCATTCTATATGGTGTGGCTAAAGCCATAACCGAGCATATAAAACTCGGAAACACATATCAGGAGGTGAAGAAAGTTTACTCCATCAGCATTCTCTATTTCGACCTCGGACGAGGATCCGACTATCTGTATATCGGACAAAACAATTTCGTGGGCGTTCATACCAAAGACCATCTTGTTATAAGCACAAAGGAGGAGGGCGTTATCAAGCAGAAATATCCTGCCGAGATTTTCCCGACATATTATCTTGTGCGTGTCAACAATTTCAACGAGGTGGCTAAGTCGCCACTTGAGGAATGGATGAGATACCTTAAGGAGGGAATCATCAACGAGAAGACTACAGCTCCAGGATTGCGCGAAGCACGCGAGAAACTGCAATACTACTCTATGAGCGACTCTGAACGCCACGCATACGACGAGCATGTAAACGCTGTGATGATACAAAACGATGTGCTTGGAAATGCACGTGCCGAAGGACTTGAACAAGGACGTGCTGAGGGACGTAAAGAAGGCGAACATACCAAGGCTGTGGATATTGCAAAAAATCTAAAGAGCATCGGTCTGCCCATTGAACAGATAACAAGCGCAACGGGATTGACTGAAGAGGAAATTATTGCTCTCTAAAAAAATAGAGGGGCATCTCACCAAAGACACCTACGAATAGGTCCTTTGGCGAGATGCCCCTCTTTATATATTATTGCCCTCCTTTAGTTTATTAGGGCAACAGTTTTTATTTCATCACCTTCTTGCCGTTGATAATAAATAGACCCTTTGTGGCTTTGTCTACTTTCTGTCCGCTGAGATTGAATATAGCATCCGACTTCTTTGTAGCGCCAGTAATGGTCTGGATGGCAGTAGGAGTGCCTTCAACGATTGAGAAGCTGAACAAGTGGGCGATAGTGCTATTGTCAGCATCTACTGTCTTGCCGACAAAGGCAAGATGATATACACCCGACTCTTCTACTGTGATGGCTGTCTCCTCGGTGTTGTCCACGCTATAGTTATCGGTGAACGGCGATAGCTTCTTCACGGTGCTGTAAGTAGCGGCATCTGTGCGCGATGTGCCAATGGCAAGCGAGACATCCAAGGCTCCCTTAGTGTTGTTGAATGCTGCGAGTGTGCTGACAGTATATGTCTTGCCTGCCTCGAGCTGGAATGCTGGTGACACATAATAGTCTTCACCTGAGTTTCCACTCTTGAGCTTCACGTCGGCAAAGAAAGTGCCTGTAGCCTTGTCGTAGAAACCATATTCCGGCTCATAAGCCCATGATGTGCCGCCAGTTGTCTGCTCGGTGATGACAGACCATCCTTCGGTTGCTGCCTTGAAGTCGGCTGAGTATGGTAAAGCTACAGCCTCTTCTGTCTCAGAACTTCCACCTGCTTTCTCTGCAATAGAGAAAGAGAAGGCATGAGCACGTGCCGAAGCTCCGCTTTTCTCGCCCTTGGCAAGGATAGCAAGATAATAATCGCCGTCGGCATCTACCGTAACTGTGGAAGTCTTCACAGCCTCAGCATTGTAGCCCTTATCCTCGGGAGTAAGAGTTGCCACAGTCTTGAATTTAGAGGCATCGGTATTCGAGGTTCCTATCTCAAGTGTCAGCTCCATGTCCAACCCGCTGAGCAAAGCTGTGAGTGTCTTCACCTCGTATGTCTTTCCTGCCTTAAGTGTGATGGCTGGCGAAATGAGATAATCGTTGTATGCTGAATTGTAATCCTTTGCCGTTACCATATCGCTGATAGAACCATCATCGGTATAGCATGAGCCTGGTCCCCATGTCTTGCCTGTCTTCTCACTTGCGTCAAGGATTGTCCAGTCGGTATCGATGAAATCGGTTGCCGACTTTACTGTTGAGAAATCGATACTGTATGGTACTGCTACCTGTGCCGAAGCCATTGTTGCCATTGCCGAGAGCATCATGGCTCCAAACAATTTGTGTATTCTTCCTATCATAATAATGTGTTTAAAAAAAATAGTGATTAATCTGTTTTCCTAAAATGCTTACTAATACAGCTGTTTACCTTTTACTTGTTCACGACAACTTTCTTCATCTTCACACTACCATCCGAGTAGGTAGTTGCCTTGATATAGATGCCCGACTGCAACTTGTTTACAGCACGTCCACCAAGATCATAGTAGCGAGCTGTTTTAACAGTCTTGTCGCTTATAGTCTTATCCACACCCGATGTGCCATCATCCCATATGGCAGGCTCAGAATAATGTGACACGCCATCGCTGTCAACATAAAACTCTGTCAAGGCAACCTTCTTGAAATCTGTAAGGTAGAAATAAATCACACGGCGTCCCTTGTAGGTCTGGAAGTCTTCGTTGTCAATAAATCCGTAAGGCACATCTGTCATTTCCTCATCGATATTAACATACTCATCGGGATAGAACACATATTCCTCGTCGTCAAAACTCAGATTGTAATATATGCGATGTGTGTCGAGGAACTCGCCCTTGGCTGTTGCATTTGAAAGAACTGCCTCTATATAGCTATAGCCATATGTCTCATAGCAATCCTCCACACCGTAGATAGTAGGCTTTGCTGGAGCTGCCTTCACTTCTACAAAAGGAGTGAGCTCAGGGTTCTTGAATCCCTTGAGAGTATTCACCTTGGTATTGCCGCCATTTACACTAAGATAACTGTTTTCGCCTACAAAACGGTCGTTGGCTGCATCATAGTCGAACACAAAGTCGTTCTTGAAATAGGTGCTGTCCTCATAGGCATTACCATAAGTTGGAACTCTCTTCCAACCCATTGACTCGAAGTAGTTGAAATAGCGTGCGGCAGCATACTTGTCGGCTGTTGAGAGACCCATGTACTGTCCGCTCTTGATTGTAAGCTTGTTGTCGGCGAGCGTTCCCTTAGCATAAACCTGATCGTCATGACCTGTCAGGTCGCTTAAGTAATAATCGTTGCCGTCGTTGTAGAGCTTCACGAGCTGTCGCTTTATCGTTAGAGTGTCCGTACCATCCTCATATGTGCCGTAAGTCATCACATAGTCCTTAGCGGATGCCGATTCTGGCAAAGTGACAGCAACATCTGTTTGAGGTGAGAGTATCTTGCGGTATTCGCCGAATCCTGTCCACTCGCCATCAGAATAGAACAGGCCAAGACCAGAATATCCATTGTCGTTCTGCATAATGATTGAGTCGTTGCGCACAACCATCTTGAGTGTAGGATTGTCAAGGTCTATAGCCCAGAAGTTCTGACCATAATCCTCTACATATCCATATTTCATCTTGCACGCATAGCAGACATTCTCCTCGTAGGTGGATGTGGCTGCCTCATAATATATAGGCTGAGCCTCAACAGAAATCGTGTCACCATTCACCGAGCCTTTAAGCCATGAGTTGGTGGCAAACTGGCTGAAGGGGTTCTTTATGTAGAAGTAGCCATCATCGCCATACACCACATCTACCGCACGTCCCATGTCGGTAGCGGGAAGTATATAACTGAATATGGAATAATAGCCACCGAGATTTCCTACAAGTGTCTTCAACTCACCTGCAGGCTGTTCGGTCACTAAGTCAAAAGGAGCTGACTTCATTACTGACTTTCGTTTAGGCTCGCCCTTCTTCTGACGCACTAATGTAGGCTTCTGTGTAGCTGCGGCATCCAAAGAATGTGTTTTTAAGAATTCCTGTAGCTGCGCTTCAGCAACAATAGGTTTTTGGGCAAATGATGTTGCTGCAACAAATGTCGATGCAACAGCTAAGATTAAGTATCGATTTTTCATTTCTATTTGTTATTAGTTCAACCTTCTTTGCTATTTTTTGCAAAGATATACATATTTATTTATCCAAACAATAAAAGCACAAGAAATTTCATCATTTAGTCATTTTTTTTCATATTTCACTGTCGTTTTTATACGTTTATACATATTTATTTGTCCATTTAATATATTTGATTTATCTTTGCAAACAAAAAGTATAAACCGTATAGAATATGAAAAAGAAATTATTATCACTCTCTATAGCCTTAATGCTTGGCATGGATGTAGCAATGGCTGTGCCTGCACGTCCTGGAAAAATACGCATACAGCAACCTAACGGAACATACCTGACTATAGAGCTTCGCGGAGACGAATACTCACATACTGCTTACACCGAAGATGGCTATCCGCTGACTTTAGACAGCCAAGGAAAACAATATGAGTATGCTTCGGTATGCGACGGTAAGCTGGTTGCCTCTGGCATTATGGCTACTGATATAGACTGTCGTACAGAAGCAGCTAACAATTATCTTAAAAATTTCGACAAGAATAGCCTTATAATATATAATAAGGTGCAACATGAGCAAGCTGAGACAATGCGGGCAAAACAAAAAGCCAAGGCTGTGGAGAAGCGCAGCTTAGGCGACACCCGTCTGCGCATCTCAAATGTGCCCACAACAGGAAGCCCTAAGGCTCTCGTTGTGCTGGTTGAGTTTCTCGACACAAAATTCTCGGAATATGTGGGCGATGCAAAATCTTTCTATACCGACTTGCTCAACAAACCCAACTATAGTAATGAATATGGTGCGTCGGGTAGTGCCTTCGACTTCTATAAGGCAAGCTCCAACGGACTTTACACACCTGAGTTTGATGTGTATGGTCCGGTGACTGTGAGCCAGCAGGAATCATTCTATGCCGGAACATCAGGCCAGGCAAATGTAGCACTTATGGTTTATGAAGTGGTAAAGAAAATCGATAAGGAAGTGGATTTCTCTCAATACGATACTGATGGCGACGGCGAGGTGGACAACATGTACATATTCTATGCTGGCAAGGGACAAGCCGACACCGGAACATCAGGACTTATATGGCCTCATAACGCATGGGTGAGTCTGTCGGGCTACAATATCGAGAAAGACGGAGTCGTCATCGACCGCTATGCTTGCAGTTCGGAGCTTAACGGAAAGAAAGGCACACCATTGGGAGTTGGCACCTTTGTGCATGAGTTCGGACATGTATTGGGCATTCCCGACCTTTACGACACCGAGGCTCAGTTTACATCTGGCTATACCGTAGGCAAATGGGACACAATGTGCAACGGAAGCTACAACAACGAGCAGAACACCCCACCACTCTATTCCTCATATGAGCGATATGCCTTAGGATGGATTGAACCTACTGTGCTCGACCCCTCGGAGACGAAGAAGGAAACACTCAACCCTCTTGCCGATGAGAACAAAGCTTTTCTTGTACCAGTACCGCAGAAAGACTCTGAATACTTTCTTCTTGAAAACCGACAACAGAAAGGATGGGACGAGTATCTGCCGGGACATGGTATGATTGTGTGGCACATCGACGAGAATAAGGATGCGTGGATGAAGAATGCCGTGAACAATGCCCTCAGCAATCCCGCAGGACACAAGTGCATTGATATTATGAAAGCCGACGGGATGGCTACACGCGACACAGAGGATGGCGACGCCTTTCCTGGAACGGGAAACATTAATCATGGTTCTTTCCTATCATGGGCCAACAAGAAAATATTCAACATGACGGACATTTCAGAAGATGGCGATCTTCTTGCATTCACAGTTGGAGACGGTTCTACCGGCATTTCATCTATATCCGTTAATGACGCAAAAGAAGGTCCTGTATACAGTCTTGACGGCACACGCATTGCCGACAATGCTAAGAATCTGCCTAAGGGTATTTATATAAATGGAGGAAAGAAAATTGTGGTACGTTGAAAGCGTATAGATTATGAAATAAAAAAAGAGGCGTCTCGCCAACAATACAACCCACATGATTGTATAGTTGAGGAGACGCCTTTTTTATATCTCAGAATTATTTACTTTTACTTCTGAACATTAATTACTTATTCGCCCATCACTTTCTTAGGCAATACGAGATTGAGTATCACGGCAAGGAGGAACACCACAGCCACACAGTTCTCGGCGAATACAGTACGCACGATTTCTGGGAATATGGCAAACATGCCTGTGGCTTGAGTGAAACCAAGACCCACGCTGAGCGAAAGACTTACAATTACCATATTGCGCTGTGAGAAGCCTGCACGTGCCATCATGCCGAAGCCAGCAAAAAGAATGCTGCCGAACATCATGATTGTGCAACCGCCAAGCACAGCCTGAGGTATTGTTGTAAGCGCTGCACCAATCACGGGGAAAACGCCACCAATAATCATAACCACAGCTCCCACACCGATTGTGAAGCGGTTGACAACGCCTGATATTGCTGCCAAACCTACATTCTGACTGAACGATGTAATAGGAGTACAACCGAACAAGCCCGATACTGTGCTGACAAAACCATCGCAGCAAATGGCTGAACCCATCTCCTTTGTCTCTGGATCGCGATGGAGAGCACCATTGCAGAGGGCTGACGTATCGCCAATTGTCTCTGTGGC
>JABLTL010138022.1_pt1 | contig 25894 bp, 24 predicted proteins | sample 7160151 | NCBI WGS metagenome assembly JABLTL01 (sample SAMN14651223, study PRJNA627086) | human gut metagenome | isolation source: feces | host: Homo sapiens
AATTCGTTCTACCCAAGGAGTAATGTTTAAAATTCCAATAATTTGATAGTAAAATATTGCTTTCTTTTATTTTTTTTATCAAAAACCTTTGTTTTTTATTTGTTTTCATTATATTTGCAATTGGTTTTTAACAATAAATACTCAAGCGTATGAAAAAGTTAATTCTTCTATTTTTGTTATGCTCTCTATCGTTTTCGGTATCGAGTTTTGCTCCGGTAAGTCAAATTGGTATGGTGTAAGCGGTGTATAACATCACCACATGCCTAATTGTGGCCATGTAGAGACCTATTAGAATTAAGAATTTCATGAAGAAGACGTTACTTTTTTTATTATGCTTGTGCGTGGGCGTGTTGCCGTCTTTCGCTCAAGACGGCAACCTTACCGTGACAGGACGTGTTGTGGATGAGGCTGGTGCCAAGTTGGTGGGTGCCCATGTGCGGTTTTCCTCGATGGACGAAACGCCGAAGATGACCGATGTGGTGGTCGACACAGCAGGATATTTCGAGGTGAAGCTTCCGCTTAATTACTATACGATGCGCGTTACGTTTACGGGCTTTGCCCCATACGAGGCACGCGTTGAATGTTTAGGCAACATGGATTTGCCACCCATTGTGATGCGTGAGAGCAGCAGCGAACTGGCAGGTGTGGAGGTCACGGCCAAGCGCATTAGCTACAATGCAAGGGGATATGTGGCCAATATAGCCAATGATCAGCTGTTCAAAGGTGTGACACTGGTTGATGCCATGCGCATGTTGCCAGGCTTGTACCTGAAGGATGGCGAGTTTCAGGCTTACGGAGAGAACATAGGATCGGTGTTTGTCAACAATAAGCGCTTGATGTATACGGGCAGCGCCCTCGTGGGATATCTGCGCACCTTGCAGGCCAAGAACATCGTCTCTGTGCAAGTGCTCAATAGCACAGCCGACCCGTTGCTTACCGACAAGATGGCTTTTGTGCTTAAGATTACCACCAAGAGATATGAGGATGGTGGCAACGCCACCGTGGGCGCATCCGCCAAAGCATCGAATGTTTATGATTTCCAGGCCAAGCCCACGCTCAACATTCAGCAACGCATTGGCAAGTGGTCGATGTTTCTCTTGCCCGATTACACACCGCGATCGGTGCTCAACCGTGGGATGAAGAACACCACGCACCTCTACGAGTCGGACGAGGTGCGTAAAGAAACCCAAATGACGCACCTGAAGTTTAAGCCGACCTTGTGGCTAACAGGCGGCCTTTCGTATGAGATCGATAAAAACAATAATGTGTCGCTTAATGTAAGCGGTATGCACCAGAAACGGTCGCAGACAGCCGAAACACACAACGACGTCTTTGGAAACAGCTTGCAGACGGGAACGACGACCGGTTATGTGGGTGAGCGGCGCAAGATCAACCAGTTTGAAGGCATGGTAAACTATTATGGCGAGCTGCCCATTGCAACATTGTATGGCTCGTTGAATTACGCGTTTAAGGAAGACGATGGGCACACGAACCGTGACCAGACCCTTGCCAATGGACAGCAGAACCTGTTTAGGCAAGACAAGATGGCCTACTACCACCTGTTCTCCGGAAGTTTGTCGGCCACATGGAAATTGGCCAAAGCACATCAACTCATAACGTCGGCAAGTGTAACCAGTTGGGACAACAAGAGCCACTATTGCCTGCCGTTGGTCGATGGGGCGAACGCCTATCGTTACCTTTACAAGGAATCTTCGTTCGATGGCTCGTTGGGCTACGAGTATAGCAAAGGGGTGTGGGATGTGAATGTGGGAACACGCTACCTCAACTCGCGCATGAAGCCCGTGGTGGAACAAGGCGGCGTGTCGTCGTCTTATACGCGCGATGTGAGCAAGTTGCTGCCCTTCGCCACCATTACCTACATCTACGACCCCGAGTCGTACAAGACCCTAACCCTACAGTATGAGCGCAGCTACGACTTCTCGAACCTTATTGCCATGGATCCCTCAAACGCCTGGCGGTCCGAGTATTCGTACGACAAAGGTAACCCCAACCTTGCGCCGGGGTTTACGGATGAGATAGCCTTGCAAACACGTGTTGGCGGTTTCTCGTTAAGAAGCAAGTATGTAAATACGTTGGCCACCTCGCGTATCTACCAGTTGGACGACAATAAGAATGAGGTGATTTCGTACGACAACGGACTGCACCATCAGTACATCTTCCTCTATGTGGGATTCCCCATGCTGCAGCTCTCCGACAAGTGGCGCGTCAATTACCATTGCACGTATAAATGGTCGAAGGAAAGCTATGGCGGTGAGCGACGGGTGGCCAGCCAAGTGACAGGAGGATTCTTGTCGATGGCCACGTTGCCAGGCGACATCAGTTTGAGCTGCTCGGCCGAGCTGAACAGCCCGCAGCGGTCGTTGTATTCAGACCTTTATTACTTAGGAAACATAGACGGCAGTCTGGGTAAGTGGTTCTTGAAGAACAGATTGTATGTGGGTTTGAATTGCAGTTACACCTTCCTGACGCGCAGTAGGACGATGACACAACAGTTCCGTTATGACAGTAGGTTCGACCGTTCCATGTTCATGGCTACGCTATCGGCAAGCTATCAGCTTAAATGGGGTAACAAGCGGGCGCGCGTCAATGCCAATCGAGTGGTGTCGATCGAGTCGATGCGTATGAACTGACGTTACTGGCGGGGCTTGTCGGTGTAGTTGATGGAGGCGTCGACGTCGCCATGCAGCGCATCGTCGAGGTCGTCCCAGCTCTGGAAGCCGGCAAAAAGGGCCAAGCGGTCCTTGGCCTCCTTCGACAACTTGCGCTTGCCTGTTACCAGCTCCCACAATTTCTTCAGCGAGTGGCTGCTCAGGTTGACGTGGTGCTTGGAGCAGATCTCGGAGACATTCTCGAAATCCTCAACCAACTCGTGGCGGGGATGCGCCATCTTCTTGCCAGCGATGGCGAAGAGGCTCTTTAAATCGCGTTTCATATTTTCATAACAGACTAATACCGCGTGCAAAGATACGAAAAGGGAGAAAAGTGGGAAAGCAAATGAGCAAAAAACTCGTTGTGGCTTTCTCACTTCTTCACTTTTTTGTAACTTTGCGCTAAGATTATACCCATCTTATCATAAAATGAAAGAATACGCACTTAAGTATGGTTGCAATCCCAACCAGAAACCCGCCCGTATCTACATGGAGAACGGCGAGCTCCCAGTAGAAGTGATTAACGGCCGTGCAGGCTACATCAACTTCCTCGACGCGCTCAACTCATGGCAGTTGGTCAAGGAGTTGCGCGAGGCCACAGGCCTGCCCGCAGCAGCCTCGTTCAAGCACGTCAGCCCAGCGGGCGCTGCCGTGGGACTGCCCCTGAGCGACACGCTCAAGAAGATCTACTTCGTGGATGATGTCGACTTTGAGCTCACACCACTGGCCACGGCCTATGCGCGCGCCCGCGGCGCCGACCGCATGTGCTCGTATGGCGACTTCTGCGCCCTGAGCGACACCTGCGACGCCGCAACAGCACTGCTCATCAAGCGTGAGGTGTCGGACGGTGTCATCGCTCCCGACTACACACCCGAGGCGCTCGAGATCCTGAAGGCTAAGCGCAAGGGCACTTATTGCGTCATCAAGGTGGACCCCAGCTATGTGCCTGAGCCCATTGAGCGTAAGCAGGTGTTTGGCGTTACCTTTGAGCAGGGGCGCAACAATGTGGACCTTAGCGACCCCGCCCTCTTTGAGGATGTGCCCACAGTCAACAAGACGTTCACCCCCGAGGCGCTGCGCGACCTGAAGATTGCCCTTATCACGCTGAAGTACACACAGTCGAACTCGGTGTGCTACGTGAAGGACGGACAGGCCATCGGCATTGGTGCCGGACAGCAGAGCCGTGTGCACTGCACCCGTTTGGCTGGATCGAAGGCCGACGAGTGGTGGATGCGCCAGAACCCGAAGGTGCTCAACCTGCCGTTCAAGGATCACATCCGTCGTGCCGACCGCGACAACTGCATCAACGTGTATCTCTCGGAGGAGTGCGACGACGTGTTGCGTGATGGCGCATGGCAGCAGTTCTTCACAGAGCAGCCAGAGCCCTTCACCCGTGCCGAGCAGAAGGCTTGGATCGCCCAGAACACCGACGTGTGTGTGGGATCGGACGCCTTCTTCCCCTTCGGCGACAACATTGAGCGCGCTCACAAGAGCGGGGTGAAGTACATTGCACAGGCAGGTGGATCCATCCGCGACGACAATGTTATTGAGACATGCGACAAGTATGGCATAGCCATGGCCATGACGCACGTGAGACTGTTCCACCATTAATCTCACAGCACCCATTCATTACCCTAACTCCCCAAGTCTCTCCACGCAAGGAGAGACCTGGGGTTAACACCCTTTCTAATATGGATAATTTCGAAGAGATACTCATTCAAGGCATCAACTTCAGTGGCGGTTCGCGGGGCGCGAAAAAGGATGATGACGACAAGGTGAAGACCAAGGCCAAGAAAAAGAAATACATCACTGGTGCCCACGGCTCAGGGTCGGCCAAGCAAAAGGCCAAGTATCGCGAACAACGCGCCAACCGAAAGTCGCAGCAACGAAAGAAATAGGGCTGCGCAGACCCATTATGAGTGCCCTTTTCGACCGAAAGGCCGATTGGGGAATTGATAATTATCGCTAAACAGAGCGATAAAGTAGAATAAAGATAACGGTTTCTTATATTTTTCCATTACCTTTGCAGCAAATTGGTGTATAGCGCCGTTAGGGGCGCAAAGCGCCAAGAGATGATGGTTTATGAACTTTCGAATTAAGAAACTCGACATATTCATTGTCAGACAGTTCGGCCTCCTCTTTGTAGGAACATTCTTCATCTGCCAGTTTGTGCTGATGATGCAGTTCCTTTGGAGGTATATCAACGTGCTGATCGGCAAAGGACTATCCTTAGAGGTCATGGCCCAATTCCTGTGGTACATGGCCCTGATGCTTGTGCCACAAGCTTTGCCATTGGCCATTCTCCTCAGTAGCCTCATTACCTTCGGAAACCTGGGTGAGAGCAGTGAGCTGACGGCCATCAAGTCGGCGGGCATATCGCTCATGCAGACCTTCCGATCGCTCATCGTGGTGTCGATGCTCATCTGTGTGGGATCGTTCTATTTCCAAAACAACGTTGGACCAAACGCTAACCTGAAGATTACCCAACTGCTCATCTCCATGAAGCAGAAAAGTCCGGAGCTGGAGATTCCTGAAGGCATCTTCTACGACGGAATACCCAATAGCAACATCTATGTGCAGAAGAAGGACCTGAAGACGGGCAAGCTCTATGGCATCATGATCTATCGCATGACCAACAGCTTTGAGGACGCCGCCATCATCCTCGCCGACTCGGGCATGTTGCAGTCGACGGCCGAGAAGAAACACCTGTTGCTGACGCTGTGGAGCGGAGAGTGGTTTGAGAACATGCAATCGCAGGAGCTGTCGGGCAGCGCTTCGGTGCCCTACCGCCGTGAGAGCTTCATCGCCAAGCGGATCGTGCTCGACTTTGACGGCGATTTCAACATGGCAGACGCGGCGTCGCTCTCCAACGATGCGCGCGGTAAGAGCCTCGAACAGATTTACCATGCCATGGACTCGCTCAACCATACGTATGACAGTGTGGGACGCGCGTTCTACCAGGATGCGAAACGCCTTTACTACCAATCGCCTGTGATTGCGTCGAACGACTCGGCGAAGGCCGTGAAACGGGCACTGGCGAAAAACTTCGACTTCGACAAACTGGTGGAGAAGGAGAGCCGCGACAAGAAACGGCAAATGCTCGGCGACGCCATGTCGCGTGTGCAGAATGAGCTGAACGACCTGGAATTCAAGAGCATGATGACGAAAGACAACGACCGCCTGATACGCGAGCATGAGATAGAGGCCATCAATAAGTTCACATTGGCATTGCAATGCCTGCTGTTCTTCTTCATCGGTGCGCCGCTCGGAGCCATCATCCGCAAGGGAGGACTGGGCGTGCCCGTCATTGTGTCGGTCTTTGTGTTCATCGTTTACTACATCCTCGACAACGTGGGCTATCGTATGGCGCGCCAAGGCACGTGGGATGTGTGGTTCGGAAAGACGCTGGCGTTGGGCGTGCTTCTGCCTGCCGCGGTGTTTATCACCTATAAGGCATGCAAGGATTCGATGGTGTTTAACGCCGATCTGTGGCGCAGCGTGTTCATGAGGGCGTTGGGACTGCGAGAAAAACGGCATATCGCAGGCAAGGAAATTGTCATCCAGGAACCTGATTATCAGGCTGACGCAGCCCAACTGCGCCGCATCAGCGCCGCTGTGGCTGATTACGCACGCAAGCATAACCTGAAGTCGCCGCCCAATGTGGTGAAGGTGTTCTTTAAGTACGAGCCCGACCATGAGATAGAACGCATCAGTGAGCAACTGGAGAGTGTCATTGAGGACTTGGGCAATACGCGCGACCGACAGGTGATGCACGAGATCAACCACTACCCGGTGCTGGCGGTGAAAGCGCACACGAGACCTTTCGAGAAACCGTGGCTCAACGTGGCGTCGGCCATCTGCTTGCCACTCGGCGCGTTCTTCTACTGTCGTATGTGGCGTTTCCGCTTGCGACTGTACCATGACCTGCAGGTGGTGAGAAACACCAACAGCAGCATCGCCAACTATGTGGAGAAACACTTGGTGGGGGGTGAGCGAGAAACCCAATGACATGAATCATAACGGCGGTGGGCCTCCCCATGGAGCCTCCGCCGGATGGATGAGAAACACTATAGGCCATCGGAACGAGAACTGAAAAACATATTATTCATATAATTAAGGTGAGGTGAACCCATGGGCGAAATGCCGAAGCTGAGGCATGCTCAGGGCGCAGAACCGCCTGCCGACAACGGTAAAGAACGGCGAGCGCAGGCTAACCAACACCTGTTTCACATGATATTATAATAAGGTATAAAATATGGCAGACTTTAAACTCAGTAGCATTGAAGATGCTCTCAAAGATTTCAAAGAGGGTAAGTTCGTTATCGTCGTCGACGATGAGGATCGCGAGAATGAAGGCGACCTGATCATTGCCGCCGAGAAAATCACCCCGGAGGATGTCAATTTCATGCTGAAGAATGCGCGTGGCGTGCTTTGTGCACCCATCACGCTGTCGAGGGCTGAGGAACTTGACTTACCTCATCAGGTATTGGACAACACGTCGATGTTGGGCACACCGTTCACCGTGACGGTCGATAAGCTCGAGGGATGCACCACGGGCGTGTCGACACACGACCGTGCCGCTACCATCCGCGCGCTTGCCGACCCGATGTCGACACCGCAGACCTTCGGACGCCCGGGTCACATCAACCCACTTTATGCGCAAGACAATGGTGTGCTCCGACGCTCAGGACATACCGAGGCGGCCGTAGACCTCTGCAAACTGGCAGGACTCTATCCCGCTGGCGCGCTCATGGAGATCATGAACGATGACGGATCGATGGCGCGTATGCCCCAGTTGCAGGAAAAAGCTGCGGAGTGGGGAATGAAAATCATCACCATCAAAGACCTCATTGCTTATCGCCTGAAGAAGGAAAGCAGCATTGAGGTGGGCGATGAGGCCGACCTGCCCACCATTTACGGACATTTCCATCTCATCCCGTTCCGACAGAGCAACGGACTGGAGCACATGGCGCTCATCAAGGGCACATGGGAGGAGGATGAGCCTATCCTCGTGCGTGTGCACTCGTCTTGTGCCACTGGCGATATCCTTGGAAGTAAGCGCTGCGACTGTGGCGAGCAGTTGCACAAGGCCATGCAGATGATCGAGAAAGAGGGAAAGGGTGTCATCATCTATATGCAACAGGAAGGACGAGGCATCGGACTGATGAACAAGATCGCCGCCTACAAACTCCAGGAGGAAGGACTCGACACCGTTGACGCCAACGTGCATCTCGGATTCAAACCCGATGAGCGCGATTATGGCTGTGGCGCACAGATGTTGCGACACCTCGGGGTGCATAAGATGAGACTCATGACCAACAACCCCACCAAACGAGTGGGATTGGAAGCCTATGGCTTGGAAATCGTGGAGAACGTGCCCATTGAGGTGGCTGCAAACAAATACGATGTGGAGTATCTCCGGACCAAGCGCGACCGCATGGGGCACACGCTGCATCTAAAATAATAACCAACACAAAATACTGAACAATTAAAAAACAAAATCTTATCGTATTTTATCAATAAGCGGGGGGCATCGTGAGATACCCCCCTGTTTCTGTTTATTATTACATTTATGAAACAATACCTATTCCTTTTGTTGTCGCTATTGTTGTTTTGCGCATGCGACGACGAGAAACCTAAATTTGAACCCGACGGATTAACTGCATTTTGCAAGTGCTACACCGAAAATGTATATGTGGTAGAGGATGGCGTGAAGCTCAGAGTGGCGGATGCCAACAAGTACATTCCTGGGGCAGAGACTGAACTTAAGTATATATGTTATAAAAAGGGGTCTCGAATACACATGAATCCAGAAACGGATTTTATCAAGAATGACACTATATATATGAATGATACCATATCCTCTCGTAACTCACGTGCAGGACTGCCTCTGCGCTTGGCGGTACCTGCCAAATATTTCGACTTTCATAATAGAGTAGAGTGGAGGGATTTCGACCATTTCGGTTATGTGTTTTATCATCACGTTTCGGAATTGTGCAGTTACGCAGGCTTTGATGTCTTGGATTTTTTCTTCAATGCCGAGAATGTCGGAAACGAGAAGGCAAGGAGCTATATGTGGATTTCCTTTGGACTGCTTGCCTTGTGCTTTTGCATATGGCTATACGTCTTGTTTTCCGCAAGTTGTCCAGAATTGCTCTTTTGGGGATGGGTGGCAATATACTGCGCATGTGGCTATTACCAATTCATGTATTTTATCGGCTATAATGGAAGTTTGTTCTCCGACACATTCTGCGAGACATTGTTCTGTACGCCTTATTTGCTATACGTCTTGGTGCATATAGTGATGATAACTTCGCTATTGGGCAACTTCAACAACCGTTATGCTTCTGAGCGCAGTGTGCATTTCAGTATAGGTATAGCAGGACTTTTCGTGTATGTCTTGCTTATAGCGGCAAGTACGTTGTTCAACGACTTTTTCGGCTGGGGTGCCGTGAATATCGCTTTTGGATTGGGTTGCTGGCTGGCTCTTGACGCATTGTATGCCGCATACAAAAACCGCAGTTTTATTCTGCCCTTTTTGTCTGTGCTGCTTGCGCTGCTGCTGACAATTACAATATCAAGTTTCCTGTGGATTGCCATTAGCAGTTTCTGGGCATTCATATCGTTTGCCTTTCTCGGAAGTATTCTATATTCATTGTTGGGCGGCTATACTCGTCCTATGGTATACACCAACTGCGGAGAATGCAGGCAATGGTCTTCTCTATATGGTGATGACCGGGGATATTGCGCAAGCAAGAGAAAACCGCGCAATCGCTACACAACCATGTGTCATAGTGTGCGTGAGCATGTCATCGAAAACGCAAGAAGCCGTGATGCCGCCAATTACTTAGACCACAAGCGCAACCCAAGAGCCGGCGACAGGCTTGCAAGCAGTGCAGGCGGTTTTATCGGATTCGTCATCGATGCAATCTATAGAGTACAGTCGACTTTCTGAAAACCGTTGTACGTGCACCCCTGATTGGAAAAATCTATATATTAGTACCCCATAAGAGCGACAATCCGTACTTTGCGCTCTTGTGGGGTACTTCATTCATTCCTCTTTCTTTTTAGACTTTTTTATCTATTAGTACTCCATTTGGATATAAAAAATTCGCATAACTCGATTTTTATATTTAATTTTGCAGGAAATTATAACAAATAGTATTCGAATTATGGCAGAATTATCCAACCGCCTCAATCGCTTGGCACCATCGGCCACGCTGGCAATGTCGCAGAAGAGTAACGAGATGAAGGCACAGGGCATCGACGTGATCAACATGAGCGTCGGCGAGCCTGATTTCAACACGCCTGAGCACATCAAGGAGGCTGGCAAGAAGGCTATCGACGACAACTTCTCCAAGTATTCGCCCGTACCGGGCTACATGGACCTGCGCGAAGCCATCGTCGACAAGCTCAAGAAAGAGAACCATCTCGACTACACCACTGGCGAGGTGATCGTCGGGACGGGTGGCAAGCAGGGTGTGTGCAATACCATCCTGGCCTTGGTAAACCCTGGAGATGAGGTCATCATTCCCGCACCTTATTGGGTTAGCTATCCGCAGATGGCTAAGTTGGCAGGTGGCACGCCGGTCATCGTGCGCGCCGGATTTGAACAAGACTTCAAGATGACCGCCGAACAGTTGGAGGCTGCCATCACGCCCAAGACCAAGATGCTGATCCTCTGCTCGCCCAGCAACCCTACGGGAAGCGTTTATTCGCAGGAGGAGTTGAACGCCTTGGCTGAGGTCATCCTCAAGCACGAGGACATCTTCGTGTTGTCGGATGAGATATACGAGCATATCAATTATGTGGGCAAGGCCGCAAGCATTGCCAGCTATCCCGGCATGAAGGAGCGCACCATCATCTGTAATGGTGTCAGCAAGGCGTATGCCATGACGGGTTGGCGACTGGGTTGGGTGGCCGCTCCAGCATGGATTGTAAAGGGCATCAACAAGTTGCAGGGACAATACACCAGCGGCACTTGTGACGTGAGCCAGAAGGCTGCCGTGGCCGCCTATGTGGCAAGTCAGGACTGCGTGGAGCAGATGCGCGTGGCCTTTGAGCGCCGCCGCGACCTCATTGTGAAGCTCGCTAAGGACATTCCCGGACTTGAGGTCAATGTTCCCCAGGGTGCGTTCTATCTCTTCCCCAAGTGCAGCAGCTTCTTCGGCAAGAGCGATGGCGAGACTGTGATCAACAATTCCACCGATTTCGCCATGTATATCCTTGAAAAAGCGCACGTTGCGACGGTAGGAGGCGATGCTTTCGGCGACCCCGATTGCTTCCGCATGAGCTACGCCACAAGCGACGATAACATCCGCGAGGCGATGCGACGCATCAAAGAGGTTCTTGCCGTGTTGAAATAAAATTGTGTTAAAAGTTAATAAATTCGCACAAAGTCACTTGTAATTTGCTATCTTTGCGAAAGAATTCCTTCGGCAGATGGTGCTTAGAGCGCATTGTCGAGGGGCTTTGGGGTGAATATAATAAGAACCTAAATTACTTCGGACATAACTTAAATTTATCAATAATCAAAATTAATTCATTAAATTATGGCAACTACACAAAAAGCCGCAGCCCCCAAGGCTGCTAAGAAGTCTGAGGGCTTCACTGGTATCAGAGGCGCATTCTGGATCATCGTTGTATGCTTCGTTGCTGCTATCTGCATCTTCAATTTCGTCCTTGGTGACGGCGCTAACTTCCAGGGTGGCGACAACGCCAACGCTCCTGTGAACATGCTCGGTACAATCTTCAAGGGTGGATACGTTGTGCCTATCATCCACACGCTGTTGCTCACCGTGCTCTGCCTCGCTGTAGAGCGCTACCTGGCTCTGAAGACAGCTTTCGGTAAGCAGCCCCTCACCAAGTTCGTGCAGAACATCAAGGCTGCCTTGAAGGCCAATGATTTCGCTAAGGCTGAGGACCTCTGCAACAAGATGAAGGGTTCTGTAGCCAACGTAGTGCTGGCTTCTCTCCGTGCTTACAAGGACATGGAGAGCGGTGCCAACGTTTCTCTGAAGAAGAGCCAGAAGGTCGCTAAGATCCAGCAGGCTCACGAGGAGGCCACTCAGCTCGAGATGCCTACTCTGCAGATGAACCTCCCGATCATCGCCACTATCGTTACTCTTGGTACTCTTACTGGTCTGCTCGGTACTGTGACGGGTATGATCCGTTCGTTCCAGGCTCTGGCTGCTGGTGGTGGTGGTGACTCACTCGCCCTGTCTACTGGTATTTCTGAGGCTCTGATCAACACTGCTTTCGGTATCGCTACTTCTTGGTGCGCTGTTATCGCCTATAACTTCTTCACCAACAAGATCGATAAGTTGACATATGCACTTGACGAGGTAGGTTATTCAATCGCACAGACATACGAAGCCAGCCACGCAGATGAGGCTTAATTTTTGCTAACCCTTTAAAAATTTATCGCTATGGGTAAAGTAAAAATTAAGAAAGCAGACGTCTGGATCGATATGACTCCTATGTCCGACGTGATGGTGCTTTTGCTGACATTCTTCATGTTGACATCAACATTTACGAAGAGCGAGCCAGTGAAAGTGGAAACGCCGGGATCTGTGTCTGAGATTAAAGTTCCAGATAAGAATGTCCTGAATGTCCTTGTCGGTAATGACGGCAAGATTTTCATGAACATGGACAAGGTGTCGGATGTGCAGGTCGTCCTCGACGATGTTACCGGACAGTTCGGTATCTCGCTGACTGCCGCCCAGCGCGCCAAGTTCCTTGACGACCCCATGTGGGGTGTTCCAATGAGCGAGCTCGAGGGGTATCTGAATCTGAGTAAGTCAGATATGCCTGAGGCTATCAAGAAGTATGGTATCCCAACGGACTCTGTCCCTGGTAAGGAGGGCGAGGCTGCCATGAGCGAATTCCAGCTGTGGGTGAAGGCTGCACATCAGGCTAACCCCGAAGCTAAGATCGCTATCAAGGCCGACGTCAAGACACCGTACAAGGTAGTGAAGAAGCTCATGTCGGAGCTCCAGGACATGAATGAGAACCGTTACTATTTGATTACTCAATATAAGAAAGCGGAGGACGAATAAATGTCAGCAGGAAAAAGCAAACAGAAGAAGATGAACGTCCGCGTAGACTTTACGCCTATGGTGGACATGATGATGCTTCTTATCACGTTCTTCATGCTCTGTACGTCTTTGGCTAAGCCGCAGACTATGGAATTGAGTATGCCAAGTAACGATAAGAACTTGCAGGATCAGGATAGGACCGTGACAAAGGAATCGTACACCGTTACGATTTATTGCTGCGCAAATAACCAGATCTATTATGTTGCTGGACTGATTAAGCCCGAGAAGCCCGAGTGCTTGCAAAAGACTACTTGGGGAAGCAAGGGTATCCGTCAGGTCCTGATCAACCACGTCACTGAGGATGGAACCTCTCCTGTGCAGGATGTCATGAAGGCCAAGCAGGCTCTCGATGACCAGCGCACAAAGCTTGAGAGTGAGGGTAAGAAGATGGACGATTCAACCTATAACGCCTCCTTGGCTAAGATCAAGGCCGGTAATATCGGTGGTAAGAAGATCCAGACAATGACCGTCATCATCAAGGCTACGGACAATGCTACCTACAAGAACTTGGTTGACGCTCTCGATGAAATGCAGATTTGCAGCATTGGTAAGTATGTGATTGATAAGATGAATGCCGACGATGAGGCTCTTCTCAAGAAGAACAACGTCAAGGAGTAAGTCAAAGGTCTAAATCATTAATAGTTTAAGAAAATGGCAAACATTGATTTAACAACGAACGGTTGGACCGATCTTGTCTTTGAAGGACGTAATAAGGAATACGGCGCATATAAGCTCCGTAGACAAACTCCTAGGAGAAACATCTATGCAATCGTTATCATTGCGATCATCGCTTTGGTCCTTATCGGTGTCTATGTGGCTAAAACAGCTTACGACCAGTACCAACTGAACCACCAAAAGAACGAACAGGTTACTGAGATCTCGCAGATCAACCAGCCTAAGAAGAAGGCTGAGGTGAAGCGTAAGGAGATCCAAATTCCTGAGAAGAAACAAGAGGTGGTTAAGGAGGTTAAGTCTTCTATCAAGTTTACGGCTCCTGTTATCAAGAAGGATAACGAGGTGAAGCCCGAGGATGAGATGAAGACCCAGGAGGAGTTGATGCAGACCACCACAGCCATCGGTGCTTTGGACGTTAAGGGTAACAGTGAGACTGGTGAGGTGCTGAAGGTGACACAGCGTGTTGCCGATGAGCCTATCGCCGCTCCGAAGCCCGAAGTAGAGAATAAGGTCTTTGAGGTCGTTGAGCAGCAGGCTTCCTTCCCTGGTGGTGACGCCGCCCTGTTCAGATACCTGAACGATAACATCAAGTACCCTGCAGTGGCTCAGGAAAATGGTATTCAAGGCCGTGTTACCGTATCGTTCGTCGTTGAGCGTGATGGCTCAATCACTGACGTGAAGGTGGAGCGTGGCGTTGACCCGTCTCTTGACCGCGAGGCTACTCGTGTCGTGAAATCTATGCCTCACTGGATTCCTGGTAAGCAGAACGGTAATGTCGTTCGCTCACGTTTCAGACTTCCTGTGACCTTCAGACTCAGCAACTAATTGTATGAAGAAATCAACATCTTACTTTTTCGTAGGATTAACACTGTTCGCCGGTCTTTGCTTTTCTTGTTCTGATAACAAGAAGGGCAAAGACGGTCGAACTGATACTTACTCATCAGGGGCGATCTCTTTCGTCTCTGATGAAAGTTTTAGTCCCATTATTGAGGAAGAACGTACGGTCTTCCAATTCGATTATCCCCAAGCTAAGGTTACTCCTGTGTATACCAACGAGTCGGATGCTATCAATCGTCTTTTGGATGGCAAGGCTTGGCTGGTTTTTGCTGCTCGTGACTTCAAAGCGTCTGAGCTTCAAAACTTGCAGGCAAGGAACTTTAGGCCTGTGTCGATCAAGGTGGCTTACGACGCCTTGGCCTTCATTGTGAACAAGGCCAGTAGCGACACAATTATTTCTGTTCAGGACATCAGGAATGTTATGAGTGGAAAGGCTACTAAGTGGAGCGACATTTCCAATGGAGCATCAAGTGGCACCATCACTGTTGTATTCGACAATGCCAAGTCGAGCACAGTCCATTACGTTGAAGATTCCATACTTGGCGGTAAGCCGATCACCAATCCCAATGTGGTTGCGGTGAACAAGACTGCCGAGGTGATTAAATATGTTGAGGAAAACCCCGGCGCGATAGGTGTTATTGGTAACAATTGGCTTAACGATAAGCACGATTCTACCAATCTCACTTTCAATAAAAACATTCGCGTCATGCGGGTCAGCAAGGTTCATCCTGCCACACCGGCGAGCAGCAGGTTGCCTTACCAATATTACATCTATAATGGTGAATATCCTCTCGTGAGAACCATCTATGCGCTTCTGAATGATCCGCGCCGTGGCTTGCCTTGGGGCTTCGCTCACTTCATTGAGGGGCCAAAGGGTCAGCGCATCGTGATGAAGGCTGGTTTGCTTCCCGTTTTGGGTCAGATCAATGTGCGGGATGTTAATGTAAGTCAATAAATAAAACTTTTGGTCTCATTCATCGTCTGCTTTATAAAGAAACCATTATTTAAAAGTCAGACAAGAGAGAATAAGAATTTTTGAGAACAACAACCCCATTAACGTTTAGAATTATGAAGACTATTAAATATGTATTGATGGGTGCTTTGCTGTTTGGTGCAGCAGCCCCTGGTATGGCTCAAGACGACAACAAGGCCGTTATCGAGCAGGTAGTGAGTGTTATCAAGGCCAAGCCCGCAAATCTCAGCGATCAGGTGAAGGACTTTGGCAAGAAGTACAAGAAAAACACAGAGGTTCTCTTGGCCATTGGACGTGCATTCTTGGAGCAGAAGGATCTCGTAAATGCTCGTGATTTCGCAGAGCGTGCTTTGGCTCGCGACAACAAGAACGCACATGTATGGTTGCTGAAGGGTGATATTGCTGTTAGTGATAACAATGGTGGTGACGCTGCTGTTGCTTATCAGAACGCCATCTATTTTGACCCGAAGGAACCTGATGGTTATTATAAGTATGCGATGGTTCAGCGTGGTGTTGACCCTGCCGGTGCCGCCCAGGTGCTTGAGGATCTTCGCCAACAGCGCCCCGACTATCCTGTTGATCAGTTGATTGGTCATATTTTCTTCAATGCACAGGACTACCAGAAGGCTGCTGACGCTTTTGCTAAGGTGTCTGATGTTACTAAGATGAAGCCTGAGTACATCACTGAGTATGCTACTGCTACTTGGTTGCTCGGTCATCGCGAGCAGAGTATTGAGGTTTGTAAGGCTGGTCTCTCTGTAAATCCTCGTAAGGCTGCTTGGAACCGTATCGCTTTCTACGACTATACTGACTTGAAGAAGACGGATGAGGCTTTGGCTTATGCCGACAAACTCTTCAATGCCAGCGATTCTGCCCACTTCATTGCAGAGGACTATACATATCACGGCACAGCCTTGCTGCAGGCTAAGCGTTGGGATGATGCTATTCATGCTTTTGAGAAAGCTTTGGAGCTTAATGAGGGCAACAATAAGCAGAAGAGCATTATCAACAAGAATCTCTCTGACGTCTATCTGCAGAAGGGTGATTTCGATAATGCCGTCGCTTATTTTGAGAAAAGTATGGAAGGCTCTGAGAAGCCGACTATGGATCAGCTCGACAACCTTGGCTCACTCTATGCCGATATTGCCTCTAAGAAATTGAAGGCTGAGGATAAGGCGGGTTCTGATGAGGCTTTCCGCAAAGCTGATGGTGTTTATGCTCGCATGCTGGAGTTGTATCCCAACTACGCCAACTATTGCAATTACATGCGTGGTCAGGTTAACGCCAACCTCGATCCCGATAGCAAGGAAGGTCTTGCCAAGCCTTATTATGAGGCGCTTGCCACCTCGTTGGAGGCAAAAGCTGAGAAGCAGTCAAGTGAGATCGCCATGTTGAAGCAGGCTTACCTGTACCTTATCGTTTACGATTTCAATGTGCTTCAGGACAAGGCTGCCGCTAAGGCTGTTTCTGAGAAGCTCCTGGCCGTAGACCCTGAGAACGCTGTTGCTAAGCAAGTGATGGCTATGTAATTTCGTTATCATGGCGGCTTCAAATGGCTGCTACCCAATAATATGAGCGGGGTGCATCTCTAATGATGAGAGATGCACCCCGCTTTCATTTTGGTGATAGTGTAGGGAATCTTCTTGGTCTTATTGCACTCGCAAGGCCTGCACGTTATCGATTGGTTTTCGCTATCGTAGGGTATCTTCCTGTTTCTGTAGCACTCACAAGAGAGCCTGCCAGTGAACAATGTACTGTTAGCCTTTTACAAACCAGAGAACCTCAGGGCTTATGCTGAACGATGTGAAATGGATGGCAAAACAAAAGCCCAACCTGAAACCAGGCTGGGCTATATGTCTTTCTGATGATTGCTTATCAGAACTTACTCGGCGAGGCTGATTGCCTCGTTCGGGCATACAGAAGCGCAAGTACCGCACTCTGTGCACTCGTCAGGATTGATTTTGTAGATGTCGCCCTCAGAGATAGCGCCAACGGGGCACTCATCGATACATGTACCGCAAGCAACGCAGTCATTACTAATTACGTAAGCCATAATAATAAAATGTTTATTGTTAATACTGTTTTGTTAATTCGCAATCGTTCGACAACCTTTGCTGTTGTCTTTTTATTGTTTTGCAAAGATAGTCAATTTCCCCATAATACCTACAAATGATGAAGATTTTTTTTGCGATTTAACATTCGCTACTAAAAAATGAGGGTAGGGCGTTTGCCAAACAATAAATTGCGTGCTGCGTGCGTTATTCCTTATATGAAGCGAATATTGTGCCTTTTTATGCTCTCCCTGCTTGTGATTCGCGTGGCGTGTGGGCAGGAGCGTACGGTTGAGAACCGACCGTATACCGATTTGCGTAAGTTCCATTTCGGTATTCTTGTTGGTACCCATTTACAGGACCTTGAGTTCAACAATGTGGGGCCACAGCTCATTACCAATGCCGATGGCACCCAGCAGCAATATGTGATCACCTGCGACCAAGACCGTTGGGATGACGGTTTCAATGTGGGTGTGTTGGGTGAGCTGCGCCTTAATCGCACCTTCCAGTTTCGCATCGCTCCGGCCATGTATTTCGGAACCCGTCACATCTCGTTTCATAATATGGACACCAGCGCCCCCGACTCTATGTTGGCCCGCAACCAGACGTTGAAGACCGCCTATTTCTCATGTGCTCTTGATCTAATTGCTGCTTCGGCCCGTTTCAATAACCATCGTCCATACGTAATGGTGGGTCTTAATCCTGTCATTAACTTGAGCGGCTCTAATGACGATTACCTAAAACTCAAGCGTTACGACCTTTTCCTGGAGGCCGGCATCGGTTGCGACTTTTACCTGCCTTTCTTCAAGGTCAGGCCTGAGTTGAAGTTCATGTACGGCCTCACAAACAGTCTCGACACCGATCACGCCTCACAGATTCGCGACCGTTCGATGTTGCCCTATGCCATGTCGGTTAATAAGGCTCGATCGAAGATGATAGCGCTGACCTTCTATTTCGAGTAACCCGCTTGCGAGTTCTTTCCGAGGGCTTTTCGGTAGGCTTGAATGATGGGGTCGGTGCCCTCTGCATCCATCCGCTTAAAGATCTTCTCCAATTTTTTCGTCTGTTTCTTGATGCGTCGCAATCGAGGGTCCACAGTGTCTGCCATACTGAAGTTAATTCCCCTGATGGGGTTTCGCAGTTCAAACTCCTTCCGGGCCTCTTTTGTCCATCGCTTCACACTCTCTGTGAGTTGCTTGTTGCGATATACGCCGTGCACCACAATCTCTCCGATGTTGTTGTAGTCCTGCATCAGCGGGATGGAGTCGGCAGTAAGTGAGGCCGGAATGGCCAACGACACATAGCCAGTCGCACTGATGTGCAGTGTGTCGAAGCGCTCGGGGATGAACGCCTCGCCAAGAATTGTCGACGCCTCCGCTTCCTTGTGGTCCACCCACACCAATGCGTCCCTCACGGGCTCGTTTCGCTCAGGGTCGTAAACGGTGATGCACCGTTGAGCTTGCGCAGCCATGGAAGAGGCCAGCAGCGTTATGATGATCCATGATTTCTTCATGTTTCTTTTCGTCTATGTGATGTTGTTTGTAAGCAATTACAAAGGTAATGCAATTTGCATAGAGTGCGAAACGATTTATCCCATTTCTTCTTACCCCAAATCGTTCATTAGCTTTTACCCCAAATCGTTTATTAGCTTTTCGTCTTGTTTGTGTTTGCTTTGAGCGAGTCGAGGCAGTTGCACCCAAAGCTACTGGCTAAGTCGTAACGACCGTGGAAACTGACGCCGAGAGAAACGATTGTTAGAGATGAAAGGGCCCAATAACATCCCAATAATCTCCTTGTTTCAGTTTAATAGCCTATTTTGTGGTAACCATAATCAATCCTTATAATTGCTACAAATGCCTGCGCCTAACTTGACTTGTGACATTTTAACGTTTCAAAAACAACGAAATTGCTCAATTATTAGGCATGGTTTGTCTAAAAATGATTAACTTTGCAGCCTAATCGAATAACGTACGTATTTACATGGCTGAAACAAAGAAGATCAAGACTGCGCTTATCTCAGTCTTCCACAAGGATGGATTGGAGGAAATCCTTGCCAAGTTACATGAAGAGGGTGTTGCTTTCCTGAGCACAGGTGGCACACAGAAGTTTATTGAGGGTTTGGGTTATCCTTGCCAGAAGGTAGAAGACGTAACCACCTATCCTTCTATTTTGGGTGGTCGTGTGAAGACCCTTCACCCGAAGATTTTTGGAGGAATCCTTGCTCGACGCGACAATGAGGGCGACCAGCAGCAGATGGCCGAGTACGATATTCCTTCTATCGATTTGGTCATTGTCGACCTTTACCCGTTTGAGCAGACCGTGGCCAGTGGAGCCTCTGATGCCGACATCATCGAGAAGATCGATATTGGTGGCATTTCTCTCATCCGTGCAGGAGCCAAGAATTTCAAAGATGTGGTTATCGTGCCCAGCAAGGCCGAGTATGGCATGTTGCTCGATGTGCTGAAGGCTAAGGGCGCACAGACCGATTTGGAGGATCGCAAGCAGTTCGCAGAGCGTGCTTTTGGCGTCAGCAGTCATTACGACACTGCCATCCACAATTGGTTTGCTAAGTAGTTTCGGGCACAGAACTTAATAAAGAACATGGGATTTTTTTCATTTATTCAAGAGATCGCTATGGATCTCGGTACCGCCAACACCATCATCATCAGCGATGACAAGATTGTTGTTGACGAACCGTCAGTGGTAGCCTTGGATCGCCGCACCGACAAGATGATTGCTGTGGGTGAGAAGGCTAAGATGATGTACGTTAATACACACGACAATATCCGTACCATCCGTCCGTTGCGCGATGGAGTCATTGCCGACTTCACCGCTTGCGAGCAGATGATGCGTGGCCTGATTAAGATGGTCCACACGGGTTCGCGCCTGTTCTCTCCGTCGTTGCGTATGGTCATTGGTGTACCCTCTGGTTCAACGGAGGTGGAGCTTCGTGCTGTTCGCGACTCGGCCGAGCATGCCGATGGTCGTGATGTTTACCTCATTTTTGAGCCTATGGCAGCAGCCATTGGCATTGGTATCGACGTCGAGGCCCCAGAGGGCAACATGATTGTTGATATCGGCGGTGGCTCCACCGAGATCGCCGTCATCTCGTTGGGTGGTATTGTGAGCAATAACTCCATCCGTATCGCTGGTGACGATCTGACGGCCGACATCCAGGAGTATATGAGCCGTCAGCACAACGTGAAGGTTTCTGAGCGCATGGCTGAGCGTATCAAGATCCACGTGGGATCGGCCCTGACCGACTTGGGCGACGAGGCTCCCGAGGATTATGTGGTGCATGGTCCTAACCGCATCACAGCACTTCCCATGGAGGTGCCTGTGTGCTATCAGGAAATTGCTCACTGCTTGGATAAGACTGTGGCCAAGATTGAGAATGCCGTGCTTTCGGCCCTCGAGGCTACCCCGCCTGAGCTCTATGCCGATATCGTGAAGAACGGTATCTATCTCACCGGTGGTGGTGCGTTGCTGCGTGGTCTCGACCGTCGTTTGAAAGACAAGATCAACATTCCTTTCCACATTGCAGAGGATCCGCTCCACAGCGTGGCAAAGGGCGCTGGCATCGCTTTGAAGAACGTCAATCGCTTCTCATTCTTGATGAGATAAGTTTTTGTTTGAGCAGTGCGTAATCTATTAGAATTTCTTGCACGCTACAACCATTGGCTTCTCTTCGTCCTCCTTGAGGTGATAGGTGTCGTGCTGTTGTTCCAATACAACAGCTATCAGGGCAGTGTGTGGTTCTCATCCGCCAATGCCGTTGCTGGCAAGGTGCTGAGTTGGGACGCTAAAGTGGAGTCTTTCTTCTCCATGTCGAAGGCCAACCAAGAGCTCACCCAACGCAACCTCTATCTCGAGCAGCAGGTAAAAATGCTCTCGGGACAATTGGGTGAGGCCACCAAGGACAGCGGATGGGTTCATCGCAACCAGTTGTCCCTGCTTCGTTCGTTCAAGTTGATACCCGCCAAGGTGGTTAGCAACTCGGTCGATCGTTACGACAACCTTCTCACCATCGACAAGGGCAGTGCCGACGGAGTGCGTAAAGACATGGGCGTTGCCTGCGGCCAAGGGGTCGTGGGCATCGTCTATATGGTTTCCACCCATTATTCGGTCGTCATTCCCGTTCTCAACACCTCGTCGAACATTAGTTGCCGCATCCGAGGCCGTGGTTATTTCGGTTATCTCCATTGGAATGGGGGCGACCCTCGTTTGGCCTATATTGAGGATGTTCCTCGTCACGCCCATTTCCGTCTTTACGAATGGGTGGAGACCAGTGGCTACTCGTCGGTTTTTCCACCGGGCATTGCTGTGGGCAAGATTCTCCATGTTTACAACTCGCCTGATGGTGTGTCCTATCGTTTGCAGGTCGAGTTGGCCACCGATTTTGGCAACCTGAGCGATGTGTGTGTGGTCGATAATGAGCCTATGTTGGAACAGATAGACATCATGCGCTCGGCGCGTGACTCCTTGAAACTGAAAGATGGAAAGTAATTAGGGATGAACATTGATTTCTTTAAGCGGTTGTTGCTCTTTCTTGCCCTGTTGTTGGTGCAAGTGTTGGTGCTGAACAATATCCATTTGTTCGATTGCGCTACACCGTTGCTTTACGTCTATTTTGTCGTTAGTTTCCAGCGGGGATACCCCCGTTGGGCTATCTTGTTGTATAGTTTTCTCTTGGGCCTTTGTGTGGACATTTTTGCCGACACGCCTGGTGTCGCTACTACCTCGCTGACTCTTGTGGGCTTCTTGCAGCCCTATGTGCTCGAGTTGTTCATGCAGCGCGACGATGATGAGAACTTCCAACCAGCTATCTACTCTATGGGTCCGCTGACCTTCTTCTATTATTCCCTGTTGTTGATGTTGGTCTATTGTGTGGCCTTCTTTACCCTCGAGACCTTCTGTTTCTTCAATTGGGTACAGTGGTTGCTGAGCATCGGGGGCAGTTTGGTGCTTTCCGAAGTATTGCTCATCGTTGTTGATGGCATTAGGAAGAAGTAATATTGATGAAGGATTTTAATCTCGACAATCGCCGTTATGTCATAGGTGGTGTAGCCGTAATTATTGTAACGATCTACATCATCCGCCTTTTTACGTTCCAGCTCCTCAGCGACGACTACCGTAAGAGTGCCGACTCCAATGCCTTCCTCAAGCGCATTGAGTTTCCCTCGCGTGGTGTTATTCGCGACCGCAATGGTAAGTTGTTGGTGTTCAACCAGCCGGCCTATGACATTATGGTGGTGATGAACGAAGCCAAGGGACGTCTCGACACGCTCGATTTATGTCAGACGTTGGGCATTACCAAGGAGTATTTCATCAAACGCATGGATGAGATCAAGGACCGCAACAAGAATCCTGGATATTCGCGTTTCACCCAACAGCTCTTCATGAGCCAGATCAACGATAAGGATTACAGTGTCTTCTATGAGAAGATGTTCCGCTTTCCTGGTTTCTATGTGCAGAAACGCACCGTCCGCCAGTATGAATATCCCTACGCCGCCCATATCCTTGGCGATGTGGGTGAGGTGTCGCCGTCCGATATCGAAGACGACGAATACTATCAGGCCGGCGATTATATCGGTAAGTTGGGTGTTGAGCGTAGCTACGAGAAGCAGCTTCGCGGTGAGAAGGGTGTTCAGATCCTCTTGCGCGATGCTCATGGTCGCATCCAGGGCAAGTATCAGAAGGGACGGTTCGACCGTCGTCCGCAAGCCGGCCACGACCTGACATTGGGAATCGACATCAATCTTCAAGCCACCGCTGAGCGTATGTTGGAAGGAAAGATAGGCGCCATTGTGGCTATCGATCCTCAAACCGGACAGGTCTTGTGCATGGCCTCTTCGCCCTCCTACGACCCTCGGTTGTTGGAAGGACACAATCGCAGCAAGTACCACTCCTACCTGTCGCGCAACACGTGGAAGCCTTTGCTTAATCGCGCCATCATGGGACAGTACCCACCGGGCTCCACGTTCAAGACCACGCAAGGATTGACCTTCCTGTCTGAAGGCATCATCAATAGCCATACCGTGTTCCCCTGCCATCGTGGCTTCTCTTATAAAGGCTTGCATGTGGGATGCCACAGTCATGCGGCGCCCTTGGCCATCGTGCCTGCCATCAGCACGTCTTGCAACGCCTTCTTCTGTTGGGGACTGTATTACATGATGTCCAATCGTCGTAAGTACGGCACGGTGCAGAACGCCATGAACACCTGGCGCGACTACATGGTGAGCATGGGCTTTGGCTACCGCTTGGGCATCGACCTTCCTGGTGAGAAACGCGGACTCATACCCAACGCTGGTTTCTACGACAAGGCTTACAAGGGCTCTTGGAACGGCCTGACGATCATCAGTATCAGTATTGGTCAGGGCGAGGTTAACCTCACGCCGTTGCAGATCGCCAACCTGGGTGCCACCATCGCCAACCGCGGCTATTATTATGTGCCTCATGTGGTGAAATCCATAGCGGGCATGCCGCTCGACACGCTCTATACCAACCGCCACTACACACGCGCCACACGACGCTCCTACGACATCATTGCGGCAGGCATGCGCTCGTCGGCCTTGGGTGGTACGTGCCGCATGCTCGCATCGTTGCCCTTTGCGGCGTGTGGAAAGACAGGTACGGCCCAGAACCGTGGTCACGACCACTCCGTCTTTATGGGTTTTGCACCTATGGACAATCCGAAGATTGCAGTGTCGGTTTATGTTGAGAATGGTGGATGGGGAGCCGATTACGGTGTTCCCATGGGAAAGGTCATCATGGAACAGTATATCATGGGTAAGTTGAGCGAGGCCGGTGAACGCCTTGCCACTGAAATGCAAAAACGTAGAATTGGATATGGAAATGCAGAACGATGACAAGCAGCAGCCCAGTGTGCTTCGCAGTCTTGACTGGTGGACGATAGGCATCTACCTTGCGTTGCTCGCGTTTGGGTGGATCAGTGTCTGCGGAGCCAGTTACACGTATGGCGAGACCGATATTTTCAGTTTCGCCACCCGTTCGGGTATGCAGATCATATGGATAGGCACGTCGCTCGTCCTGGGCTTTGTGTTGCTCATGCTCGACGACCGTTTCTACGACACCTTTGCCTATGTCATCTACGCCTTGTTGTTGCTGCTGCTCTTTGTAACCATCTTCAACCCTCATGAAATTAAGGGTTCGCGGTCGTGGCTGGTGCTGGGCCCCCTTCGCCTGCAGCCTGCCGAGTTTGCCAAGTTTGCCACGGCGCTTGCTGTGGCCAAACTCATGAGCACCTACGGTTTCGACATCCATAAGCCCAAGCATCTCGCTACGGCTATGGCGCTCATACTCTTGCCCATGCTGTTCATTGTGGGGCAACGCGAAACTGGTTCGGCGTTGGTCTATCTTTCGTTCTTCCTGATGCTGTATCGTGAGGGCATGCCAGGCGGCATCCTCTTTACGGGAGTGGCCATGGTGGTTTATTTCGTGGTAGGCATCAAGTACGAACAGGTGTGGTTGTTGAATACGCCCACGTCGCTTGGTAAGTTTGTTGTGTTGCTCTTGGTGCAAATGTTCACCTCGGCCATGGTATTTGTGTATTGCAAGGAGAAGGAGCGTGCCATTCGTGTAGGTCTCATCTCGCTTTCCGTCACGGTCGTAGCGTTGCTTTTCTCCCTCTATGTCATACCGTTCGATGTAGTGTGGGTCCAGTTGATCGTGTGTGCCTGCCTTGTGGGTTACTTGGTCTATGAGGGCTTGTCCACGCAAATTGTCCATTACCTGCTTATCGCTTTGTTCTCCGTGGGTTCCATCGCGTTCTTCTATAGCGCCGATTATCTGCTCAATAATGTGATGGAGCCCCACCAGCGTGTGCGCGTCAATGTGTTGTTGGGTCTCGATGAAGACTTGGCTGGAGCAGGCTATAATGTCCATCAGAGTGAGATTGCCATTGGTTCCGGAGGTCTTCGTGGTAAGGGCTTCCTCAATGGAACGCAGACCAAGTTGCGCTTTGTTCCTGAGCAAGACACCGACTTTATCTTCTGTACGGTGGGCGAGGAAGAAGGTTTTTTGGGATCAGCTGGTGTGTTGCTGCTGTTCTTGGCGCTTATCTTAAGGCTCATTCATTTGGCAGAACGGCAACCGTTCAAGTTTGGGCGGGTCTATGGTTACTGTGTGCTAAGCGTCTTCCTGTTCCATCTTTTCATCAATGTGGGCATGGTGTTGGGCCTAACGCCTGTTATTGGCATACCGTTGCCCTTCTTTAGTTACGGTGGATCGTCGTTGTGGGGTTTCACCATCCTGCTCTTCATCTTTCTACGTATAGATGCCGCTCGCAACCTTGTGCGCAGCTAAGAACGAGTGCTGGCCCCCTATCAAGTCATGAGGCCATTTGGGTTCAACCAACATGATCTTTACTAAAAGGCGACCTGCCGCATCGCAAAGTCATTCGACTTGTGGTGCGGCAGGTCGCCTTTAGTGCTATCTTTTATCCGGCTCATCCGACATTTGGAGTGATTTGAATTGCGCATCACATCTAATAGCTCTGGCCTCAGACGGCTTTCACAACGAATAGTTAATTTAGCCTCAGACGTCGTAACAACGAATTTCTCTCTAAGTTTC